>WBZL01000948.1_pt1 | contig 31839 bp, 25 predicted proteins | sample 5204291 | NCBI WGS metagenome assembly WBZL01 (sample SAMN12344345, study PRJNA552823) | activated sludge metagenome | biome: Activated sludge suspended growth; feature: Nitrification reactor; material: Wastewater; isolation source: activated sludge from nitrification reactor of wastewater...
ACGGGCGCCCGACCGTCATCCTGGCCAAGACCATCAAGGGGTGGACCCTGGGTGCCGAGGTGGAGGCCCGCAACGCCACCCACCAGGTCAAGAAGATGACCAACGAGCAGCTCCGCCAGCTGCGCACCCGGTTGCGGCTCGAGTCCGAGATCCCCGAGGACGCACTGGCCGACGGGGCCGAGCCGCCGTACTTCCGGCCGCCGGAGGGGTCGCCCGCCCAGGACTACCTCCTGGCCCGACGCCGGGCCCTCGGCGGGTCGCTCCCGCGCCGTGAGGTTCGCGCCACCCGCCCGTTGACCCTGCCCGCCGCCAGCGTGTTCGAGCAGTTCCGGGCCGGATCAGGGGCACAGGCCGCATCGACCACCACCGCGTTCACCCGCCTGCTGCGCACGCTGGCCCGCGACCCCGACTTCGGGAGCCGGGTGGTGCCGATCATCCCCGACGAGGCCCGCACCTTCGGCATGGACTCGCTGTTCCGCGAGTTCGGCATCTACGCCGCCCACGGCCAGAAGTACGAGCCCGTCGACCACGACCTGCTCCTCTCCTACCAGGAGTCCACCAGCGGTCAGCTGCTGGAGGAAGGCATCACCGAAGCCGGGGCAACGGCCTCGTGGATCGCCGCCGCCACGTCGTACGCCACCCGCGGCGTGCCCATGGTGCCGTTCTTCACCTTCTACTCGATGTTCGGGTTCCAGCGGGTGGGCGACCTGATCTGGTCGGCCGCCGACGCCCGGGCCCGGGGGTTCCTGCTGGGCGCCACCGCGGGGCGCACCACCCTGCTCGGCGAGGGCCTCCAGCACCAGGACGGCCACAGCCTGGTGCTGGCCTCCACCGTGCCCACCTGCCTGGCCTACGACCCGGCGTTCGCCTACGAGACCGCCGAGATCGTGCGCCACGGCATCGAGCACATGTACGGCTCCGACCCGCACGACGTCTTCTACTACCTCACCCTCTACAACGAGAACGACGTCCAGCCGCCCATGCCGCCGGGCTCGGCCGAGGGCATCGTGGAGGGCCTGTACCGCTGGGCCGAGGCTCCGGCCCTGGCCGGTGCCCCCCGGGCCACGATCCTGTTCTCGGGCAGCGCCCAGGGCGCAGCCCGCCTGGCCCAGGCCGAGCTGGCCGAGCGCTGGGGGGTGGCGGCCGAGCTCTGGAGCGCCACCTCCTACAAGCGCCTGCGCGAGCAGGCCATGGAGGCGGAGCGCTGGAACCGCCTGCACCCCGGTGAGACCCCGCGCTCGGCCCGGGTCACCGACCTGCTCGCCACCTCGACCGGACCCGTGGTGGCGGTCACCGACTTCATGCGGGCCGTGCCCGACCAGATCGCCCGCTGGGTTCCGGCCGGGCGTCGGTTCACGTCGCTCGGCACCGACGGCTTCGGACGGTCCGACACCCGGGAGGCCCTGCGGCGCTACTTCGAGACCGACGCCGCCCACGTGGTGGTGGCCGTGCTCGCGGAGCTGGCCGGCGACGGTGCCCTCGCCCCCGAGGTGGTGGCCGACGCGATCCGCCACCACGGCATCGATGCGGGGGCCCCGGTGCCCTGGCACGGCTGACCGTCCCAGCTCTTCTGCCTAGCCTGGCCCCATGACCGCCGTCGACGTCTCGTTTCCGATCACGTTCGATGAGGACGCCAACGCACTCCTCGCGATGGACCCGCTGGCCCTGCTGTTCGGGATGCTGCTCGACCAACAGGTGCCGATGACCTGGGCGTTCCGGTCACCGGCCACGATCAAGGAGCGGCTGGGCGACCGGTGGTCGCCGGCCGGGATCGCCGCGATGGACCCCGAGGAGCTGGTCGAGGTCTTCTGCGCCAAGCCGGCCGTCCACCGGTACCCGGCGGCGATGGCCCGACGGGCGCACGGCATCGCCGTCGAGATCGTCGAGCGGTACGACGGCGACACCGCCGCCATCTGGACCACCGCCAAGTCGGGCGCCGAGCTCTACCGGCGGGTGTCGAGCCTGCCCGGGTTCGCCGAGGAGAAGTCGCAGATCTTCGTGGCGCTCCTGGCCAAGCGCTTCGGCGTCAAGCCCCGGGGCTGGAAGGCCGCGGCCGGCGCCTTCTCGGATGGTCAGCCGCGATCGGCGGCAGACGTCGACTCCGAGCCGAAGCTCCGCGAGGTCCAGGCGTGGAAGAAGGCCCAGAAGGCGGCCAAGAAGTCGAAGTCCGAGTTCTCGCTGTAGGTCCGCCGCGGAGCCGTCGGCCCCGGCCGATCACCTGGCGGATCAGACCGGTCAGATGACGGGCTCGACCACCGGTTCGCCGACCGGAGCCAGGCGGACCTCACGCATCATGCGGAACGCCGCCATGGCGCCGAACACCATCATCCACACCACCACGCCGGCCACGACGTAGCCGGGGAGCTTGCCGGCGGAGGCCAGCAGGTAGGCGTAGGGGGCCACGAACGACACGAACAACATGGCGATCCACGGCATCGCGCAACGCATGGGCCGGGTCTCGTCTCGCATGAGCTTCACGCCCATGGCCTGCCCCAGGCCGTAGAAGGGGGCGGTGCCGACGTCGATCAGCAGGAACCACCACGGGTTCACGTCGTGGCTCTGGAGCACCGGCCACACCACCACGGCGCGGGCGATGCAGAACACCACCACGGTGAGCGTCCACATCTGGCCGACCATCCCGAGGTCACGGAGCTCGTCGACCAGGGAGCGGTCGCACGCCTCGTCGCCGAACGAATCTGACTGGTAGGCAACCGTCATCTGGTTGTGGATCCTCCGGGACTGATGGCGCCAGGGGGGTGGCGGCACGTATCAGGGTTCATCGGCCGGATGGGGCTCCGGCAAGAGAGGCAACTCTACGTGGTCGGGGGCCCCGGGGCACAGGCACCCCGCGGTCGCCGTCGACACCCGGGCGGTGGGCGACCTCCACCCGGCCGGGAGGCTGCGGTCAGCCCGCAGGCTCGGGAGCCTGCTCGTGGCGCTGCCGATCCAGCCACCCGAGCAGGATGGCGACGGCCCGCGGGTCGTGGCGCAGGTCGTGGGCGGCGCCGGGCACGATCCGCAGCTCGGCGCTGCCGTGGGCGTCGCTCATCACCCGGGCGTCGAACGACGGGACCGACTCGTCGTCGGAGCCGTGGAGCACGAGCAGGGGCCGTCCGCCCAGCCGGGCGGCGTCGTCGACGGGCTTGATCTCGCGCAGCTGACGGGTCCAGGCGTCGACGTTCGGGGGGAAGTCGGGGTCGGTGATCACCCCGACCTCCCGGGCGTGGCGGAGCAGCCGCTTGGGGTGGGTGGCCCAGTCGCTGAAGTCGGCGGGCGAGCCCAGCACCGCCACGCCGCGGATCTCGGGCCGGCGGGCGGCCGCGGCCACGCACAGGCCGCCGCCGGTGCCGAAGCCGGCCAGCCAGACGCCCCGGTTCGGGGCGAGCGTCCGCGCCGTCTCGGCCACCGCCAGGATGTCGGCGAGCCAGCCCCCCAGGGAGAAGTCACCGCTGGAGGCACCGCAGCCCCTAAAGGTGAACGTGACGACCCGCCAGCCCTCGTTGGCGATGCGGTCCGCCAGGGCCGGATAGGAGCGCCCCAGGGCGTCGGAACCGACCATGCCGGACGGGTAGCCGTGGCACAGCACCAGGGTGGGCGGATCGCCGTCGCTCACGGGCGGGTCTGCGTGGTAGCCCACGAGGTGCTCGCCGCCGGAGGCGACCCGGATCTCCATCGACGATCAGCCCGGCTGCACGGTGGCGGTGTTCACTCCTGGTCGGCGCCGGTGCAGCAGGCCGCGTGGGGCTTGTAGCAGCGGTTGCGGGCCTCCACGAGCGTGTCGGGGCCGAACGCCAGGTAGGTACCCGCCTCCATCAGCTCGTCGACCGTCTCGGCCGCGCAACGGTCGATGTCGTGGACGACCTGGGTGCGCTTGTCTCCGACGTACTGGTTGTGCTCGAAGCGGGTGGGGCGCGTCATGCCCACGACGCTACGCGACCGGCGGGGGGGCCGGGGAACCGCGACCGGGCTCAGCTCGGCTCAGGATCCTCAGACCTGGGGACCGACCGCGCCGATCGCTTCCAGGTAGGCCAGCCGACCGTCGAGCACCGCGACCACGTCCTCGTCCTCGAGGTCGCGGCCCGATCCGTCAGCCAGGGCCAGGATCCGCGCCACCGCGGCGACGTCTTCCACCACCGCGTCGGACTGGACCTCGGCCGGCCCCGGCGACGGGCGGCGGCTCCACGGGTAGCGGCGCTCGGGCGGTCCGGCCGTGGAGGCCTCGAGCAGGTCGGCGTCGGCCAGCAGCACCCAGCGCACGTCGTCGTGGCTGAGCCGGGCCTGGGCGTCGGCCGGGAGGCGGTCGGCGATGAAGTCGACGGCCTCGCCCAGGTCGAACACCGCCGGGCGGGCCACCGTGGCCAGCCGGGCCGTCTCGCCGCCGACGACCACCAGGCCGATCAGCACCACGGCCACCAGGGCCACCAACGCGAACAGCCAGATCACGGGTCCGAGGGTACCGACCCGGCCGGGGTCAACCGACCGGGATGGGCGGCCGCGGGTCGTCGAGCCCCTGGCCGGCTGCCCGCCGACCGAGGGCGTAGGCCACGATGTCGCTGTAGATCAGCATCACCTTGGGGCCGTAGGTGGGGTCGGTGGCCCACACCGTGGTCAGGTCGATCCAGGTGGGACAGCAACCGGCCGGGCCACGGAGGCGGGCGTCGACCTTGGGGTTCACGTAGCGGGGCGACGCCAGGGCGTACGACTTGAGCAACTGGATCTGGGCCCGCACCCCCATCTGGGGAGACGGGAACCGCCAGCCCGAGGCGCACGTGTCGCAGTGACCGATGCCGGAGTAGTTGTTGGCGTACACGCTGTCGTCGTTGGCGAACCCGCCGGTCTCCAGGATCGCCTGGGCGAAGGCGACGTCGCCCCGGATGCCCTCGGCCTGCCCCTCCTCGATGAACCAGCGGGCGAAGTCCTCGACGGGCGTGGGGATCCGGGGTCGGTAGGCGGAGCGGCGGAACCACCCGGCCAGGTCCTCGGCACTCAGCCGGGGGATGCCGATGAGCGGGGTGGTCTCGGGGACCAGGGCGAAGCCCCGGCGACCGGCGGCCCGCAGCCGGTCCTTGGCTGCCGCCACCTCGGCGATCGCCGTCTCGTGACGGCTCGCGGCGGTGAACGCCACCAGGCCCATCCGCTCGGCGTTCTGCGCCCGGTCGGTGGCGAACGCGGTGGTGAGGGTGAGCACCGACCGGGCGTCGTCGTAGGCCTCCCGGGCCTTGGCCAACGCCCGGGAGGCCTGCTCGGTCACCCGCTCCTGGCGGGCCAGCACGTGGCTGAACATGAGCTGGCGGCCACCTTCGATGTCGGTGGTGTCTCCGCTCACGTAGGCCCGGTACTCCTCGACCCCGACCGTGCCGCCGCTCACGAAGGCGCGCACCGTGAGGTCGGACAACCGGTCCCGCTCCACCGCCAGCTCACGCTGGGCCTCGGTTCGACGTCGTTCCGCCTCGTCGAACACGAGCTGGGCCGTCTTCTGGGCCAGACCGGCGTTGAACGCCTGGACGTTGGCCGCCTCCAGGAACTGCGCGGCGTTCAGCCGGTCGACCGCAGCCTCGTCGCGCTCCTGCTCGTGCACGTGCACCACGTGGAAGGGGTCGTCCGGTGAGGCCGGGGCCCGGGGCGCCCGCTCCAGGGTGTCGTCGAGGATCTCGCGCTTCTCGGCGTCGGTGAGCTCGGTCCGGCGCTGGGCATCGACCCCGGGCGGGCTCGGCAGCACCGTGGCGCCGGCCACCACCGCCACCGAGACCGCGAGGGCCGCGAGCCGTCGCCCCAAGGGGGCACGGCGCGCGGGAACCGGAGCTCCGGGGGCGGGGGACATCGTCTCAGGTATCGGCACGAGCGGGCTGGCCTCAACGGTCGGGCGGTGGGCCTCCGGGGACGGTGCGACGGCCCCGACCCCTACGGAACGAGCGATGCTACCGCTCCACCGCCGGTAGCCTCGGAGCCCCCGCCACCCCAGGAGCCCCCGTGACCACCGCCGACGAACGCCACGCCCACCGGCTGCCCACCTCGGTCGTGCCCTCCCACTACGACCTGGCCTTCGCCCCAGACCTGGATTCGGCCTCGTTCACCGGCTCGGCGGCGGCGCACGTCACCGTGCACCAGGAGCGGCACGAGCTCACGCTGCACGCGCTCGACCTCGACGTCCACGAGGCGTGGGTCGAGCAGGACGGCACCCGCATCGACGCCACCGTCACCCTGGACCCGGCCTCCGAGACGGCCACGTTCGCCCTGGCCCGGCCGCTGGCGCCCGGCCCCGCGGTGGTGCACACCACCTTCACGGGCGAGCTCAACGACAAGCTCGTGGGCTTCTACCGGTCCACCTTCGCCGACCAGCACGGCGAGACCCGCACCCTCGCCTGCACCCAGTTCGAGTCCACCCACGCCCGGCGAGCCTTCCCCTGCTGGGACGAGCCCGCCTTCAAGGCCACCTACGCCATCACCCTCGACGTCGCCGACGACCTGCTCGCCGTCTCCAACGCGGCCGAGGTGGACCGCCAACCCCTCTCGGACGGCCGGGTCCGCGTCCGCTTCGCCACCACCATGCTCATGTCCACCTACCTGGTGGCGTTCGTGGTCGGTCCGTTGGAGGTCGCCCGCTCCGTCGACGTCGACGGGGTGCCGCTGCGGGTGATCGCGCCACCCGGCAAGTCCGACCTCACCGACTTCGCCGCCGACGTGGGCGCCTTCTCCCTGCGCTTCCTCGCCGACTGGTACGGCATCGCCTACCCGGGCGACAAGGTCGACCTGATCGCCATCCCCGACTTCGCGTTCGGGGCCATGGAGAACCTGGGGTGCATCACCTTCCGGGAGACGGCCCTGCTGCTCGACCGTTCTGCCGCCACCCAGGCCGAACAGCAACGGGTGGCCGACGTGATCGCCCACGAACTGGCCCACATGTGGTTCGGCGACCTCGTCACCATGGGTTGGTGGAACGGCATCTGGTTGAACGAGGCCTTCGCCACCTTCATGGAGATGCTCACCGTCGACGCCTACCGGCCCGACTGGGAGCGGTGGGTCGACTTCGGCTCGGCCCGCTCGATGGCCTTCGACACCGACTCGCTCACCACCACCCGCCCCATCGAGTACGAGGTGGTCACGGCCGAGGACGCCGAGGGCATGTTCGACGTGCTCACCTACGAGAAGGGCGCCTCGGTCGTCCGGATGCTCCAGCAGTACCTGGGCGAGGACCGCTTCCAGGCGGGGATCCGCCACTACCTGCACGCCCACCAGTACGCCAACACCGAGACCACCGACCTGTGGGACGCCATCGAGGAGATCGCCGGTGAGCCGGTGCGCGGGCTCATGGACACCTGGATCTTCCAGGCCGGCCACCCGGTGGTCACCATCGAGGCCACCGACGACGGCACCGTGACCCTGCACCAGGAGCGCTTCGGCTTCGCGGCAGACCCCGAGAGCGGGGTGAGCGCCCCGGCGGCCCCGCTGCTCCAACAGGTGCCGGTGGTGCTGCGAGCCGGCACCGACGGGGGCACCACGCTGCACCGGGTGCTCCTCGGCGAGCCCGCCACCGTCGCCCTCGACGGGCCGGCGCAGTGGATCGTGGGCAACCACGAGGGCAACGGTTTCTACCGGGTGGCCCTCAGCGACGACGGGCTGCGCCAGGTGGCGGCCAACGCCGCCGCCCACCTCTCACCGCTGGAGCGCTATGGCCTGGTGGAAGACGAGTGGGCCCTGCTGCTCGCCGGCCGGGGTTCGGCGGCGCGGGTGCTCACCGTCGTGCGGAGCCTCGCCGGCGACCACGACCTGTCGGTGTGGCAGCGCGCCATCGGCGTGCTCGGGGGACTCGACCGGGTGGCCGGCCCCGAGGTGCAACCCCGGTTCGCCGCCTTCGCCCGCGGTCTGCTGGGGCCGGCCCTGCTCGCGGCCGGCGCCACGCCCGTCCCCGGCGAGCCGGAGCGCACCACCGCCCGGCGGGCCGCATTGTTCGAGGCCGCCGCCCGGATCGGCCGGGACCGGGCCCAGATCGAGCGGGCCGCCGAGTGGTTCGGGGCACTCGGCGAGCCGGCCACCGACCCGGGCACCGGCCCGGCGATCGGCGCCGACCTGGCCGACGCCGTGGTGCGGGTGGTGGCGGCCACCGCCGACGCCGACACCTGGGACACCCTCCGCCGCCGGGCCCTCGCCGCCCACACCCCCCAGGACCGCCTCCGCTACCAGGGCGCGCTGGCCGACAGTGCCGACCCCGACCTGGTGGTGCGCCTGGCCCAGCTGGTGCTCACCGACGAGGTCCGCACCCAGGACGGCCTGTTCATCCTGCGCCGGGCCCTCGCCAACCGCCATGCCCACGAGCCCGTGTGGACCTTCGTGGAGGACCACTGGGACGACATCACCCACCGGTTCCCGTCGTCCACCGTGCCCCGGCTGATCGACGGCATCCGCCCGGTGACCGACCGCACCCTGGCCCGACGCATCGCCGCCTTCCTGGCCGCCCACCCGCTCGCCCAGGGCGAACTGGTCGTCCGTCAGCACCTCGAGCGGATGTGGGTGAGCGTGGCCCTGGCTGATCGCGCCCCCGGCGAGCTGGAGCGCTTCCTCACGTGAGGTCGGCGGCGCCCCGCCTCTCGATCTTCGCGGTGGAGGACACCTCGGCCCAGGTGGTGTGGCGGGGCCTTCGTCCGGGCGAGCTCCGACTCGCGCCCGCGGGCGCGCCGGCGGCCACCGTGCCGATCGGGCCCGGCCACCCCGCCGGGGCCGTGGTGCTCCACCACCTGCCGCCCGGCCGCGTGGTGGAGATCGCCGTCTCGGGCTCCGCGGTGGGCGCCGCCGAGATCCTCCGCACCCGCACGCCTCCCCGCCTGCCCGGCGAGGAACTGGGCCGGGTGGCCACCATCGGCGATCTCCACCTCGGGGCCCGGTCCTTCGGCCACCGGCACACCATCGTGGAACGGCCGGCCCCGGCGGTCCCCCACCCGCTCCGCTGCACCGACGCCGCCCTCGCCGAGGCCACGGCCTGGGGCGCCCACACGGTCGTGGCCAAGGGCGACCTCACCAACAACGGTCAGGTCGACCAGTGGCGCAGCTACGCCGACCTCGTACACCGGTCGGCGGTCCCCGTCTTCGGTCTGCCGGGCAACCACGACCGGGCCTTCCGCGCCGGGTTGTCGCCGGAGGACGCGGCGCTGGCCTTCGGGTTCGCCATGGCCAGCCCGGTCCAGGTGGTGGACCGCCCGGGCCACCGCCTCGTGCTCGTCGACTCCACCACCGGTGGCCACAACCACGGTCGCATCGAGGGCGTGGCCGACCTGGTGCTCGACGCCGTGGCCGACACCGCTCCCGACTCCGTGGCGCTGGTGTTCCTCCACCACCAGCTGCAGCAGTACCCGGTTCGCGAGGTCTGGCCGGTGGGCGTGGGACGGCTCGAATCGGCGCGGTTCCTCGAGCGCCTGGCCGCCACGGGAACCCGCACCCTCGTCTCCAGCGGGCACACCCACCGTCACCGCCGGTGGACCCACCGGGGGGTGGTCGCCACCCAGGTCGGGTCCACCAAGGACTACCCGGGGGTGTGGGCCGGCTACGTGGTCACCGAGGGCGGTGTGCGCCAGGTGGTCCACCGCGTGGCCGACCGGGACTGCATACGCTGGACCGACCACACCCGACGGGCCGCCGCCGGGACCTGGCGTTGGGTTGCACCCGGCTCCCTCGGGACCCGCTGTTTCGACCAGACTTGGGAACCAGGGGTCGGAGGGAGACGTTCGGCGAGCTCATGAGCACCGCAGGTCCGGGTCGGGCCGCCGCAGACACGGGGGGTGTCCGGTCACTGGAGGTGATCGGTCCGACAGACCTGCCCGGCGCCGTGTCGTGGGCCGCCGCGTCCCGGAGGTCGCGCTTTCGCCTGCTCGTGCCGTTCATCCTGCTGTGCCTGCTGGCGGTGGCCCTGGCCACCGTGCCCGACACCGACGTGGACCGGGTCGCGTGGCTGTGGAGCGCCGCCGGTCTCCTGGTGCTCTCGGGCTTCCAGATCGTGCTCATGCCCTGGGACCGCCTCCACCCGCTGTGGCGGCACGTGCCGGCGATCACCTTCTGCCTGGGCATCGTGCTGCTGCGCGAGGTCGACGCCGAGGGTACGACCGGGTTCGGGGTGCTGCTGCTCCTGCCCATCATCTGGCAGGCCGTCTACGGCCGGCGCATCGATCTGGCGCTGGCCTTCGCCCAGATGCTCGCGGCGCTGGCCATCCCGGTGCTGGTGTTCGACGGCTACCCGGTGCGGGAGGAGGTGCCCCGCACCGTGCTCCTGCTCGCGGTGGCCGCGGCCCTCGGCGTCGTGCTGCGCACGCTCATCGCCACCGTCCGCTCCCACGACCGGACCATGCAGACCGTGGTGGCCGTGTCCCGGCTGCTGCACACCACCGACGACCCCGTCGGGGTCCTCGGTGCGGGGATCCGCACGCTCACCCACGCCGACTCGGTGGTGCTGTACCAGACCCGGGCACCGGGTGACAGCCGCCTCCTGCCCACCGCAGTCGTGGAGCGCGGGTCCGAACCCGGAGCCTCCATGCTCCGGACCACCGCCGGCGACGACCACGACGCGTCCGGCCCCGAACGCACCCTCGAGCCCGCCCTGCGCGACGGCGAGGTGCTGTTCGAACGCCGGCCGGCCGGGCTGGACCTGCCCACTCCGGCCTGGCCGCCCGGTGTGGTCGCCCGGCTCCTGGTGCCGATCGGACCGTACCGGGCTCCGGTGGGCATGGCCGAGGCCCACTGGCACCGCCACCCCCGGCGACCCACCCCGTTCGACCAGACCGCCATGGCCCTGCTGGGGATCGACGCCGGCCGGGCCCTCGAGCGCGTCGACCTCATCGAGGTGCTCGACGACCAGGCGCACCGCGACGACCTCACCGCCCTCCCGAACCGTCGGGCCTGGGACGAGCTGATCGCCCACGAGATCACCTCGGCCCGGCGGTTGCGCCGGGCCCTGTCGGTGGCGGTGATCGACCTCGACCACTTCAAGCAGTACAACGACCACCACGGCCACCTGGCCGGCGACGACCTCCTGCGGGAGGCGGCCGCCGCCTGGTCCGAAGGGTTGCGGGGCCCCGACATCCTGGCCCGCTGGGGCGGTGAGGAGTTCGTGGTGGTGTTCCCCGGCACCGACCTGAACGAGGCCGTCACCGTGGTGGAGCGCATGCAGCTCCACACCCCCGGCGGCCAGACGTTCTCGGCCGGGGTCGCCGTCCTGCTCGACACGGACACGGCCGCCACCGTGGTGGCCGCGGCCGACGCCGCCATGTACCAGGCCAAGGCCACCGGACGGAACCGGGTGGTGGCCGCCGTGCGCCGACGGGCCCGCTGACGGTCAGCCGGTCACCAGCCACCCCACCAGCCCGGCCTGGGCCAGGTGGTACGTGACCATCACCGCCAACGGGCCGAACCGGCGGGGCTCCAGGAAGCGGTTCCACGCCAGGGTGGCGTCCGAGACGTAGAAGAGCACGGCCCCGCCGATCGCCCACGGAGCCCCGGTTCCGAACGCCGCCACCACCATGGCCGAGATGACGGCCACGTAGGCCACCACCGGCCCCACCAGCTCCCGGTGGGCACCGCCGGCCACCGAGGCCACCAGTCGCCGGGCGACCACCGCCAGCGCCCCAGCCACGAACGCCAGACCGGCGACCAGGCCCGGCACCGAGTCGAACTGGGTCTGCATGGCCACCACGTAGGCGATGTGGCCGAGCAGGAACGACGCCAGCCCGCCCACGAACCACCGCTCCGAGCCCAGGAGGAACACGTCACCCGCCAGCGACAGCACGAGGCCGATCACCATCCAGCGCCGCACGCCGTCGTCGAACGGCTCCAGCGCCACCGCCACCCCGATCAGGGCCGCCAGGGCACCCGGCTTCGTCACCCAGCGCACCGCTCGGCGGCCCGTCCACACCGCCCACCAGTCGGCGAGGCCGAGCAGCGCGGCGAGGGCGGCGAAGGTCCAGGCCAGGGTGGTCACGGGCGGGGACGCTACTGGCCGGTGGCGACGGCTCCCCGCAGCGCGGGGACCACCAGGGCCACGGAGTCGGGACAGGTCGGGTGCCCGGCGAGCCACCCGTCCAGGGCGTCCAGCGGCACCCGGTCCACGGCCACGACCTCACCGTCGACGAAGGACACGGGCCCGTCGTGGCGGGCCAGGTACACCCGCCCCAGCACCGACACGTCGGCATCGTCGTAGGTGCCGGCGCCGATCTCGGTGACCGGTGCGTCGATCCCCGCCTCCTCGCGGAGCTCCCGCCGGGCGGCCGGAACCCAGTCCTCGCCCGGCGATGCGACACCGCCGAACGCGAGGTCCCAGCGACCGGGCCACACGTCCTTCCAGTGGGCCCGCTGGTGCACGATCAGCCCGCCCCGGGCGTCCAGCACGGCCACGTAGGTGCACCGGTGGCGGAGACGACCGGCCCGCATCTCCGCCCTCGACACCAGACGGAGCACCGTGCCGCGGTCGTCGACCTCCTCGACCGGCTCGGCCGCGGCCGAGCCGTCGGCCGGGTCCTCGGCCGAGTCGTCGGCGCCGGTGGGAACGGGTTCCGGCGACGACGGGTCGGTGGTCATCCGGGGGGTCGATCCTGGGCCTCGACCTCGGCGAGGGCGTCGGCCCAGGTGAGCCGGTCGGCGATGGCCCGGCGGTAGCGGACCACCCGGGCGGGCATGTTCACGGCCAGGGCCCCGGTGACGCGGCCGGCCCGGCCGTAGAGCACGCAGAACCGGGGTTCGTCGAGGGCTCCCGCCACCACCAGGAGCTCGTCGTCGGGCCGGACCCGGCCGGCCAGCTGGATCTTGCGGTCGTACTGGTCGCTCCAGAACCAGGGCACCGGGGTGTACGGCGTGCCGGGCCCGTCACCCTCGAGAAGCCGGCGAGCGGCGTGGGCGCCCATGTCCAGGGCGTGCTCCCAGTGCTCCACCCGCATGGCCTCGTCGAACAGGTGGTTGGGCCAGCGGGCGACGTCGCCCGCGGCCACCACGCCCGGGGCCGCGAGCGTGGTGGCGTCGCAGACCACGCCGTCGTCCACCGTGAGGCCGCTGCCCTCCAGCCAGCCCGTTCGGGGCACCACCCCGATGCCCACCACCACCAGGTCGACCTCCAGGGTGGAGCCGTCGCTCAGCTCGACCCGCACGGATCCGTCGGGACGATCGCCGTGACGCTCCGCCACCGAGGCGACACCCACACCCAGCCGCACGTCGACGCCGTGCTCTCGGTGCAGGTCGGCCACCACCGCGCCGACCCGGGCGCCGAGCACCCGCAGCAACGGCTGCGACAGCGGCTCGACCAGGGTGACCTCCACGCCGAGGAAGCGACACGACGCCGCCACCTCCGCCCCGATGAAGCCGGCCCCCACCACGAGCACCCGCCGAGCCCCGCTGTGCAGCAGATCCCGAACCGACCGGGCGTCGTCGAGGGTGCGCAGCGTGCGCACCCGACGCAGGCCGTCGGTGCCCGGCAGGGCACGGGGCGAACAGCCCGAGGCCACGACAAGCCCGTCGAACGGCAGCGCTCGCCCGTCGGCCAGCGTGACCCGACGCTCCCCGAGGTCGAGCCCCACGGCCGCGACGCCCAGCTCCAGGCTGGCGTCGAGACCGGAGGTGACGGCCCGCAGCCGCACGTCGGGTGCCACCGCAGCGGTGAGCACCTCCTTGGACAGGGGCGGGCGGTCGTAGGGCGGGTGGGGCTCGTCGCCGACCACGACCAGATCGCCGCTGAAGCCCTCGGCCCGCAACGTCTCCGCGGCCCGGATGCCGGCCAGCGATGCACCGACCACGACCACCCGCTCCAGGGGCGCGCTCATGGGCCCGGGTCCGGACGGAGCGTGGTGAGCTCCCCCGTCCTCAGCCCTCGAGGGTGATGGCCTGCTTCGGGCACCGGGCCACGGCTTCCTCGACCTTGCCGCGCAGCGCCTCGTCGGGCTCCTCCTGGAGCACGTAGAGGAAGTCGTCGTCGCGGACCTCGAACACCTCGGGCGCGATGCCCATGCACACCGCATTGCTCTCGCACAGATCGAAATCGACCACCACTCGCATCGCTGCCTCCCTTGGTGACAATCCGGCCAGACTAGAACACGTTCCACCACCGATCGCGACCGAACGGCGGTTCGGCGCCCGCACCGCGCCGCGCTACGCTGAGCCGTCCCGTAACGGGGGTGTAGCTCAGTTGGTAGAGCGCCTCGGTCGCATCGAGGAGGCCAGGGGTTCGATTCCCCTCACCTCCACCACCCCGTTCCCCACCGGTCCCGTGCCGCGGCTCCAGCTCCCCCGGGCCTGGATCGCCGCCATCCGGGACCCACAGGGCCCGGCTCGGCGTAAAAGTGGCCGAGAGTCGGCACATTCCCGCTCAAGGAACCGGGCCGACGCGACGAAACCAGAGACATGGCAGTCGCAGCACCCCTCCCCCGCCCCATCCGCCGAGCCTCAGCCGTCGCCGGCATCGTGGCCGTCGCCCTGCTCCTGGCGGGCTGCCTCACCCCCGGCCAGGACTCCGTGCTCAGGGAACTGAACGCGGACCGGCGGGCCTACAACCGCTCGAACCTGCCCACCCACGCCCAGGCGCAGGCCAAGGCCCAGGCCTGGGCCGAGAAGCTGGCCCGGGAGGGACGCCTGTACCACTCCACCCTCACGGCGGGGATCACCGACAACTGGTGCGGCCTGGGTGAGAACGTCGGCTACGGCGGCACCGTGGCGCAGATCCAGGACGCCTACATGGCCTCGGCCGGCCACCGCGACAACGTCCTGAACACCTCGTGGAACGGCGTCGGCGTCGGCTACGCCACGGGCAAGGTCAACGGCGTCACCGTGATCTTCACGGTGCACTCGTTCATCCGCACCTGCTGAAGCGCCCCGGGAGCGCCGTCGGTCGCCAGCGACCACGACGCCCGACCGGGTCGCAGGACCCCACCGGAACACCACCACACCGAACGGCCCGGGCCCAGCCCGGGTCGTTCGCCTTTTCGGGATCCGCCCCGCCGACCCGCCCACCTCCCCGATCCGCCCGACCCGCGCCCGCCGGCCGGGCGGGTGGCGCGACCGCGGGTGCCCGGTGGCCAGCGGGCGGGCGTGTGCCCGGCCACGTCGGGGGCAGCGGGAACGGCGGAGCGTCGCGGTCGGCGGGGTCGGCCGCCGGGCCGAGCCGGGCCGAGGGCGCCGCAGGCCCGGCGCGCACCGGGCACCGGGCACCGGGCACCGGGCACCGGGCACCGGGCACCGGAGTGACCGATGGGGTCACCGAGGGGAGGCACCCAGGAGGCACCGACGAGCGACGCCCCAGGCGCGACCGGGGCATGCGGCGCCGGTCGGGTTGCAGCCGTCGACGCGGCCCGGGCTGGCCGGAGAGGCCCCCCGGGGGGGTCGCCTCAGTTGGCGGAGCGGCGCAGGGCCAGGACCGGCTGCGGGGCCGACGCGGCCACCCGCAGGGGGCGCACCTTCACCGCCCGCTCGAGGGAGCGGAGGTGGCGCTGGCGCAGGGCGTAGACGTAGGCCCCGCAGGCGCCGGCGGTGAGGAGGAACAGCACCGTGAAGAACCCACCGAGGGCCACGGCCAGCAGGAAGGTGAACGCCGAGGCGCCGAGCAGGCCCACCAGCACGTCTCGCCGGCGACGCCGGGCGTCGAGCGGGGCGAGCGGCAGCAGCGGGGCGGTGGAGGCGTGGACCGGGCGCAGCTTGCTACCGGGGGTGGCGCGCTCCAGGGTGGAGAGCTGGGCCCGGAACGACATGACCGAGCTGGCCGGGCGCCCCTCCCGTCGTGACCGCAGGAAGGGCGGCACGAGTACCGCAGCCCACACACCTGCCAGGATCACAAGGAAGAGCATCGTCACGCTCCGGGCCTGCCTTCGTCTCGCTGGGACCGTAGCCCTCGCCCGTCTCCACGAGGTGGATGGTGGCGCCGACCCGGTTTGGGGGGGTGCGACAGACCCGGCTGCGGCCCGGAGGCCCATGACGGGAATGCTGCAGTTGTTACAAACGTACTACGAGATCGGCCCCGCCCGCCAGGGACGTGACCAGGGTCGCACCGTGGTGCCACCTCCCCGTCACGGGGCCACGGGGCCGGCCGCGGCCGATGGCGGTCCCGCCTCCTACACTTCCACCATGCCGGAACGCCTCACCCACCTGGACCCGCTGGGCCGGGCCCGCATGGTCGACGTCACCCCCAAGGACCCGTCGCACCGCCGGGCCGTGGCCCGGGGTCGGGTGCACATGCAGCCCGAGACCACCGCCCTGGTGGCCCGTGGCGCGGTGGGCAAGGGCGACGTCCTCAACGTGGCCCGGGTGGCCGGCATCCAGGCCGCCAAGCGCACCGCAGACCTGATCCCCCTGTGCCACCCGCTGCTCGTGGGGTCGGTGCTGGTCAACTTCCACATCGACGACACGTTCATCGAGATCGAGGCGCACGTCGACACGGTCGACCGCACCGGGGTCGAGATGGAGGCGCTCACCGCGGTCACGGTGGCGGCCCTCACCATCTACGACATGTGCAAGTCGGCCGACCGCTCGATGACCATCGGCGAGGTCGCCCTCTGGGAGAAGACCGGCGGGCGGTCGGGTCCGTTCCGCCGGGGATCCTCGGACCCCGAGCTCGACCTCGGGCTGTAGCGCCCAGCCACCGTGGCCACCACCGCCGGGACCACCGCAGTCGAGACCGACACCGCACCGCTGGTCGACGGCTTCGGGCGGGTCCACCGAGACCTGCGCATCTCGGTCACCGACCGGTGCAACTTCCGCTGCACGTACTGCATGCCGGCCGACGGGCTGCAGTGGCAACCCGCCGAGTCGGTGCTCACCGCGGCCGAGCTGGCCCGGGTGGCGCGCCGGTGCGTGGAACGGTTCGGGTTCACCAGCATCCGCCTCACCGGGGGCGAGCCCACCGTTCGGGCCGACCTGGTCGATCTGGTCGAGGACCTGGCCCGCCTGCCTGTCGACCTCTCGCTCACCACCAACGGCTCCCGGCTCGAACGGCTGGCGCCCCGCCTGGTGGCCGCCGGCCTGCGGCGGGTGAACGTGTCCCTCGACTCGCTGCGCCCCGACCGCTTCGCCGCCACCACGCGCCGCGACGCCCTCCCCGACGTGGTGGCCGGCATCCGCGCCGCGGTGTCCGCCGGACTCGACCCGGTGAAGGTGAACGTGGTGCTCACCCGGGGCGTGAACGACGACGAGGTGGTCGACTTCGCGCGGTTCGGGCGAGACGAGGGCGTGGTGGTGCGCTTCATCGAGTTCATGCCGCTCGACGCCGACCAGCGTTGGACCCGCAGCTCGGTGGTCCCCTCAGCCGAGGTCCTCGAGCAGATCCACCGCGTGTTCCCCCTGGTGGCCGAGGAGCCGGGATCGAGCCCGGCCCGCCTGCACCGCTACGCCGACGGCCTCGGCGAGGTCGGCGTGATCGGCAGCGTCACCGAACCCTTCTGCTCGCGCTGCGATCGCGTCCGGCTCACCGCCGACGGTCAGCTCCGCTCGTGCCTCTTCGCCACCGACGAGACCGACCTGCGGGCCATCCTGCGCGACCCCGGCCTCTCCCTCGCGTCGGGCGAGCCCGGGCCCCGCGAACCCGGGCAGCCGGGCGGGCAGTCGGCCGACCCGCTCGACCAGGCTCTCGACCAGGCCATCGAGGCCACGGTGGCGGCCAAGTGGGCGGGCCACGGCATCTCCGCCGTGCACTTCACCCGACCGGCCCGGTCGATGTCGCAGATCGGCGGGTAGGCCCGCCGAGCTGCCACCCACCTCAGGGGCCGAACGGGTCCCGGAGCAGCACGGCCTCCACCACGGTGCCCTCGTCGACGCTGCCGTTCAGCACCAGGAGGGCGTTGGCCCCGGCCGACGCCGCCAGCTGGTGCGAACCCTGCCGCCCCGCCGGCACCGCGTCGAACCCGTGGCCGGTCCAGCGGGCGGTGGCTCGCACGAACGCGGTGCGGCCGTCGTCGTGGGCGCGCACCGGTGCCATGACCCGCACGGGCACGCGGGGCAGGTCGAGGTCCGGTCGGCCGGCCAGGGTGCGCAGCCCCGGCACGCCCAGGACGGCGAGGGACACCAGCGACGACACCGGGTTGCCGGGCAGGCCGAAGACGGGCGTGCCGTCGAGCACCCCGAAGGCGAAGGGCTTGGCCGGGCGGATGGCCACCTGCATCCACCGCATGTCGGCCACCTCGGCGAGCACCACCTTCACCAGGTCGACGTCGCCCATGCTCACCCCACCCGTGGTGACCACCGCGTCGTGGTGGCGGGCGGCGTCGATGAGCGCGGCACGGATCCGGTCGCGGTCGTCGGGCACGGTGCCCAGGTCGACCGCCCGCACCCCGAAGCCGGCGGCGGCGGCCACCAACGTGGGCCGGTTGGTCTCGCGGATCTGGCCCGGTTGCAGCGGGCCGTCGTCGTCGACCAGTTCGTCGCCCGTGGAGAGGATGCCCACCGTGGGGCGGGGCACCACCGTGGGGGTGCGGCGCCCCAGGGCGGCGAGGACCCCCAGGTGGGCTGCCGTGAGCACGGTGCCGGCAGCCAGCGCCTCCTGACCGGGGGCGATGTCGTCGCCCGCGGGCCGCACGTGGCGACCGGGAGCCGCCGTCTCGGTGAGGAGCACCGCACCGTCGTCCGTCGGTGTGGACCGCTCCACGACCACCACGGCATCGGCGCCGGGCGGCATCGGCGCACCGGTCATGATGCGCACCGCGCACCCGGGGCCGACCTCGACCTCGGCCGAGTGGCCGGCGTGGAGGTCGGCGACCACCCGGAGCCGAACCGGCCGGTCGGGGCCTGCATCGGCCACGTCGACCGACCGGACGGCGTAGCCGTCCATCGCCGAGTTGGCGAAGGGCGGCACCGGATCGTGGGCCACCTCGGCCCCGGCCAGCACGCAGCCCAGCGCCTCGGCCAGGGGCACCGGCACCGCAGCGAGGGGACGGCAGCGTTCGACGACGTGGGCGCGGGCCTCGGCGAAGGGGATCACGACCGGGATGCCGCCCGGATCAGGCGAGGCCCTGGCGACGACACAGGTCGGCCAGGAAGGTGCGGAAGCCGGGCCCGATGTCTTCCCGGCTGAGGGCCAGCTCCACGATGGTCTCCAGGTAGGCGGGGACGGTGCCGGTGTCGTGGCGACCCCCCTGGAAGGTGACGCCGTACACGGCCTGGTCGGCGATGAGCATGGCGATGGCGTCGGTGAGCTGGATCTCGCCGCCGACCCCAGGGGTCACCAGCTCCAGCTTGTCGAAGATCTCCGGCGTGAAGATGTAGCGGCCCATCACAGCCAGGTTCGACGGGGCCGACGCCGGCTCCGGCTTCTCGACCAGGTCGAGGATCTGCACGAGGTTGTCGGAGATGCGCTCGGGCTTCACGCTGCCGTAGCGGCTGATCTCGGCATTGGGGACCTCCTGCAGGGCCAGCACCGACCGGCCGTACTGGTCGTGGATGCGCATCATGTCGGGGAGCAGCGTGGACGTGGTGTCCATGAACTCGTCGCCCAACAGCACCACGAAGGGGTTGTCGCCCACGTGCTTGCGCGCCACCGACACCGCGTGGCCGAGCCCGAGCGGCGACGACTGGCGCACGAAGTGGATGTCGGCGAGGGAGGCCAGGTCGACCACCGCGTCGAGCTGCTCCTGCTTGCCCGACTCGTTGAGGTGGTACTCGAGCTCGAACTGGCGGTCGAAGTGGTCCTCGATGGAGCGCTTGGACCGGCTGGTGATGATGAGGACGTCGTCGATGCCGGCGGCCACGGCTTCTTCGACCACGTACTGGATGGCGGGCTTGTCCACCACGGGCAGCATCTCCTTGGGCTGCGCCTTGGTGGCCGGCAGGAAGCGGGTGCCCAGGCCGGCGGCGGTGATGACGGCTTTGCGGACGGAGGAGGTGGTCGGCGTCACGGCGACGAGTCTCGCGCACCGCCCCCGCCGGCGTGCGCTGGCCGCGGCCGCCGATCGCCTGGGTGCGGCGGCCCAGCCCCTCCTACACTGGCACTCGCACCATGAGAGTGCTAACGAGCCCGCCGCGTTCCTGCGAGGACCAGATGCCCACCTACGAGTACCGCTGCAAGGCCTGCGACCACGAGTTCGAGGTGGTCCAGCCCTTCACCGACGACGCCCTCACCGAGTGCCCCGAGTGCGAGGGCCCGCTCAAGAAGGTGTTCGGGAACGTGGGGATCACCTTCAAGGGGTCCGGGTTCTACAAGACCGACAGCCGCTCGGCGGGCACGTTCGGTTCCGCCCGCGACGCCGACCGGTCCGACACCGGCAGCAGCACGTCGTCCACGTCGACCACCTCGGGTGGCTCCTCCACCACCTCCAAGCCCTCGACCACCTCCGACTCCTCGGGGTCGTCGAGTTCGTCGGGCTCGTCGGGCTCGTCGGGGTCGTCCTCCACCGGCGGGTCCGGGGCAGGCTCCTCCACCAGTTCGGGCTCGGGCTCGTCGAGCTGACCCGCCTGGATCCGCTCGACCGGATCGCGCGCAGAGAACCGGGCCCACCACCCCGTGTGACGCCCGGCATGTCCGGAGGTGAGCGGGTGTAACCTCCGCCGCCTACCACTGCGAGCAAGGCCCACCCGGGGAGAGTCGATGTTCACGTTCCTGCACGCAGCCGATCTGCACCTCGATGCGCCGGTGGCCGCGGTCACCGGCCGCCACCTGCCGGCCGCCACCGTCGAGGCGCTGCGGGACGCGTCGATCCTGGCCTGGGACGCGCTGATCGACACCGCCATCGCCCACGGCGTCGACTTCGTGGTGCTGGCCGGCGGCCTCTACGCCGGGCCCGAGCACGGCCTGCGGGCCCAGCTCTGCCTGCGCGACGGGCTGGCCCGGCTCGACGCCGCCGGCATCCGGTCGTTCGTGGTGCTCGGCCACGACGACGCCGCCCCTCCCGGGTGGACCGCCATCGACGGCTGGCCCGAGGGCACCCACGTCTTCGGCGGCTCGCCGCCCACCGGCCAGCCGGTCGAGTCGGTCACCTTCGAGGCCGGTGGGGAGACCGTCACCATCCACGGCGTGAGCAACCCGGCCCGGGCCCTGCCCGACGACATCGTGGCCCGCTTCCCCACCAAGCCCGGCAAGGGGTTCCACCTCGGGGTGCTGCACGTGGGCCACGGCGCCGGCCGCCTGCCGCTCACCGAGCTCGCCAGCCGCAGCATCGGCTACTGGGCGCTCGGCGGCTCCCACTCCCCCACGATCCACGCCCGCGAGCCCTGGATCGTCGAGCCCGGCACCGTGCAGGGCCGCAACACCGAACCAGCCGACCGGGGCGGACCGGGCGCCTTCCTGGTGACCGTCGATGGTGGCCGGGTGGCCGAGCCCCAACCGCTCGCGGTCGACCTGGTGCGCTTCGTGACCGCCTCGGTCGACATCAGCGCCCTCCAGAGCGTCACCGAGCTCATCGACCGGTTCCAGGCCGCCACCGATCCCGGCAACCACGACGGCCGGTCGGTGGTGGCCAACCTGGTGGTCACCGGCAGCGGTCCCCTGCACGACGAGCTGGTCGACCCGGCCAAGGCCGCCAAGGTGGTGAAGGTCCTGAACGCCGGAGCCGCCTCCACCCCCTTCACCTGGGTCGACGCCATCGACTGGCGCACCCGACCCGTGATCGACCTCGACGAGGTCCGCCAGGGCACCGACTTCTTGAGCGACCTGCTCGCCACCGCCGAGGGCTCGCCCGGCGAAGACGACTGGCGGTCGCTGCTCCCGTCGCTCCCCACCGACGTGGCCCGCTACCTGGCCGAGCCGATCGACCCTGCAGACAGCGAGATCGCCTCACGGGCGCTCGACCTGGCCCTGAACGAGTTCGCTGGAGGACAGGCATGAGGATCACCGGCTGGTCCATCGATGGCTTCGGCCAGTTCCACAAGGCCGAGGTCACCGACCTCCCACCCGGCCTGATCGTGGTGCACGGGCCCAACGAGTCCGGCAAGACCACGCTGATGGACTTCGTCACCGGGATGCTGTTCGGCTTCCCCGACCGTCGCAGCACCAAGCGGCGCCACGAGCCGGTGAACGGCGGCACCCTCGGCGGACGGTTGTTCGTGCTCGACCAGGCCGGGGCGCCCGTCACCATCGAGCGCGGGGCCTCACGCAAGTCGCTCCAGGTGCGAGACGAACACGGCGAGCGCAGCGCCACCGCGGTCGCCGACCTCCTCGGCCACGTCACCCCCGAGCTGTTCGACAACGTCTTCGGCGTGGACCTCGACGCCCTGCAGGGCCTGCGGAGCCTCGACGAGGACGCCGTGCGCGAGCGCATCTTCTCGGCAGGCGTGGTGGGCGCGGGCCGATCGGCCGAGTTGGCCCTGGCCTCGCTCGAGGCCCGGAGAGACGAGCTGTTCAAGCCCCGTGGCCGCGGCGACGGCTACCGGCTCCGGGTGCTGCGCACCGAGCTCGCCGATGCCACCGAGGAGCTGCGCGCCGCCCAGCAGATCGCGGCCGGCATCACCGCCCAGCGCCGCGAGCTCGACGACCTGCGAGACCAGGTGGCGGGCCACCGCGCCCACGGCCGCACCCTCCAGCGCCGCCTGGAGCTGATCCACGCCGTCGACGACATCTGGCCGGCGTGGGCGGCGGCCCTGGATGCCCGGGCCCAGCTCGACGCAGACGACCAGACCCCCGTGCCGGAGCTCGCCGACGACTACGAGGCCCGGCTCTCCGAGGCCCGCCGGCTGGTGGAGACCCAGGCCGGCGCCACCCGCGACGCCGAAGCAGAGGTCGCCAAGGCAGACGAGCAGCTGGCCCGGGTCACCGTCGATCTCGCCGCCCTCAGCAACGCCGACGCCGTGGGCCGCCTGGACCAACAGCGCGGCACCGAGCTGGCCCGCCGCAAGCGCCTCATCGAGCTCGACGGCCACCTGGCCCACTACCGGTCCGAGCTCGACCAGCAGCTCGGCCGCCTGGGCCCGCAGTGCGACGACGCCTGGCTCACCGCCCGACCCCAGTCGATCGAGTCCGAGGCCGAGATGCGCCGCATCGCCGGCGAGGTGCAGCGGGCCCGCACCACCCTGGACCGCGCCATCCAGACCTCCCGGGAGCGTGACCGGGCCCTCAACCTCACCACCGAGCGCCTCAACAAGGCCAAGGCCGAACGGGCCGCGGCCGGAGACCCCGAGGCGGCCCGCCGCCGCGTGCAGGAGGTGGCCGCCCTCTACGACCTGGTGGCCAAGCTCGAGCAGGCCGAACGAGACGAGCAGACCCAGCGCATCGCCCTCGATGCCGCCAACCGCACGGCAGGCAGCGGCCTCCCGCCGTGGCTGGTGCCGGCGGTGGGAGGCCTCGCCGTGCTGGCCGTGCTCGCGGGGGCCGGTGGCCTCGCCACCGGCGCCGGTGCCATCGGCATCGGGTCGCTGCTGGTGGGCATCGGCCTCGCGGTGGTGGCCGTGATGTTGGCCCGCCACCGCCCCGCCGCCGTGGTCCCCACCGAGCCGGGCGTCCCCACGGTGCTGCCCGCCACCCACGACGTGATCCGCCTGTCCGAAGAGGTGTCGGGCCGGGCCCAGGCCCTGGGCGTCGGCGCCCGGCCGTCCACGGTCGACCTCATGAACCTGCGCCAGGACGCCGCCGAGGCCCACGCGGCCGCGGCCGGCGCCCGCCAGACCCACCAGGAGGCCCTCCAGACCGAGACCGACCACGAGGCGTACTCGTCAGACATCCGCACCGTCGACCGCCAGTCGGTGGCCGACGCCGATGCCGAGATGGTCCGCACCAGCGAGGCGTGGGAGGGCTGGCTGACCGAACACGACCTGCCCACCGGTCTCGACCCCGACGGTGTGGGCGAGTTCCTGGCCCTGCTCAACCTGGCGCGTCAGACCCAGCACTCGCTGGCCACCTACGGTGCCGACCGCGCCAACGAACTGGCCGAGAGCGAGGCGTTCGCCGCCGCCGTGCACGAGGTGGCCGCCCACCTCGACGAGTCCGACAACGACGTCATCCGCCTGCTCGACCGCCTGGTGGCCCGCACCACCGCGGCCCGAGACGCCGAGCGCGACCGCGAGCGCCTCGCCGAGGCCCTCGCCACCGTGCGAGAGGTGCACCGGGCCCGGGCCGCCGACACCGCGGCGGCATCCAACGGCCTCGACGTGGTGGTGGCCGAGGCCGGCGCCGCCGACGTGTCGGGGGCCGAGGAGGTCGTCCGCCGCATCAAGGAGCGTCGGCGCCTCCAGGACGTCATCGCCGAGGCCGAGAAGGCGCTCGACCTGCGCAGCGGCAACCGGCGCGAGGAGTCCCTCGAGCTGCTCGCCGGTGGTGATCCGCTGGGCTGGCAGGCCGAGGGGCTCGAGATCGAACAGCAGATCGTGGCGGCCGAGGCCAACCACGACGAGGCCGCCGCCGAGCTCACCCGGGCCGAGGACGCCCTCGCCGCCACCCTCACCTCGTCCGACGTGCCCCAGCTGCAGTTCCAGGTGGAAGCGCTGCGGGCCCAGCTCCAGCAGGCGGCGCGTGAGTGGGCCGTGCTGGCGAGCGCCCACCGGATCATCGAGGCCACGCGCGAGCGCTACAAGCGTGAGCGCCAGCCCATGGTGGTGAAGCGGGCGGCCGCCCTGTTCGGCGAGATCACCGACGGCCGCTACGACCGCCTGGTGGTAGACGGCTCCACGATCTTCGTGGTCGACACCGCCGGCCGCCAGGTCGACGCCGCGTCGCTCAGCCGGGGCACCGTGGAGCAGCTCTACCTCTGCCTGCGGTTCTCCCTGGCCGAGCAGCTCGCCACCACGTCGCCGCTGCCCCTGCTGCTCGACGACATCCTGGTGAACAGCGACCCCGGCCGTGGGCCTCGCATGGCCCGCACCATCGGCCAGGTCGCCGAGCGCCAGCAGGTGTTCATGTTCACCTGCCACCCGTGGGTGGTGAACATGCTCACCAACGAGATCCCCGCCCACGTCATCGACCTGCCCAGCTCCCGCGCCTCGGCCTGACGGTTCGGGTTCCGCCGGTGGGGACGTTCCCGGTGGGGCGGTTTCCGGTGGGGAGACGGCGGGTACCGTCCCGCCCCTGACCTTCCCCGGACAGCCCCTCCCCGCCCGGAGGTCCCGGCCCCATGGGTCTCGTTCGCTCGTCCATCCCCCGTAGCCGGGTGCCCTGGCACCGCCGGGTCCGCACCGACCGCCGGGCGATCCGTCGCTGGGTGGTCGTGGCGGCCCTGGCCGCCGCCACCGGGGGGTCGGTGGCCGGCAGCGTCGCCGGCGGCGAGGCGTCGCGGCACCGGTGGGGCACCACCGCTCCGGTGCTGGTGACCACGTCACCAGTGGTAGCGGGCGACGACCTCGCACAGCACACCGCTGTGCGTCGGTGGCCGGTGGCCCTGGTGCCCGACGGCGCCCTCGCCCGCCTCCCACCCGGCGCCCGGGCGGCGGTGGCGCTCCCCACCGGCACCGCGCTCTCCACCGCCCTGCTGGCCACCGCCACGGGACCCGACGTGGCGGGCCGGGTGGTGGTGGCCGTGCCCGTCGGCGGCGCCTCGCCCTCGGTGGCGGAGGCCGACCGCGTCGACGTCTGGGACGCGGCCACCGGACGGGCCCGGGCGGTGGCCCGAGGCGCCGTGGTCACCGCCGTGCGGGGCGAATCGGTCGAGCTGGCCGTGGCCGACGACGACGTGGCCGGCCTGGTCACGGCGGTGGCCGTGGGCACGGTGGTGCTGGTGGCCCTACCGCCCGGAGGGTGACCCGCCCTGGCCGCGCTCCGCCCCGCTCAGCGGGGTTCGAGCTGGCCACCGGCCAGCAGGCCCACCAGCAGCAGGCCCAGCGCCACGCGGTAGATCACGAACACCAGGGTGCTGTGGGTGGTGAGGTAGCGCAGCAACCAGGCGATGGCGGCGTAGCCGACCACGAACGACACCAGGGTGGCCACCACGGTGGGGACCAGCCCCGGGCCGTCGCCCGCCCCGATGTCCTTGAGCTGGAACAGCCCCGACAGCACCACCGCGGGGACCGACAACAGGAACGAGAACCGGGCCGCCGCCTCCCGCTTGTAGCCCAGGAACAGCCCGGCACTGATGGTGGCGCCAGACCGCGACACGCCGGGCACCAGGGCCATGCTCTGGGCCAGGCCCACCGCCACGCCGTCTCGTGTGGTGAGGTCGGCCAGCTCCTTGCGACGCGTCCCCACCTGTTCGGCGAGCAGCAGCACCAGGCCCATCACGATGAGGCTCCCGGCGATGAGGCGGAAGTCGCGGGCGCCGGACTCGATCTGGTCCTTGAAGGCCAGCCCGAACAACCCGATCGGCACGGTGGCGGCGATCAGGTACCACCCCATGCGGGCGTCGGGATCGGACCGCCGAGAGCGGTCGGTGAGCGACCCGATCCAGGCCCCGGCGATGCGCCACAGGTCGGTCCAGAAGTAGATGACCACCGCGGCCATGGTGCCGAGCTGGATGACGGCGGTGAACGCCGTGCCGGGATCGTCCCACCCGAGCAGGGCCGGGACCACCCGCAGGTGACCGCTGGAGGACACCGGCAGGAACTCGGTGAGCCCCTGCACCAGGCCGAGGACGATCGCTTCCAGGGTGGACACGGCTCTGCACCGTACGCGCCGGGCCGGGCCGGGCCGCGACCACGGCCCCGCGGCGGCGTCCCGCTGGCAGTTCACGGCCCCCTGACCTGGGGATTCGGCCTCTCGCCGGAAATCTTCCCGAAAAGCCCTAAGGGGTCCGGGGGTGGCCGGTCAGGACGTCCGTACACCCCACCAACCACGTCCGAGGAGGACACCAGCCATGAACACCACCACCGCCACCAACCGCACCAACCGCTCCAACCGCCGTCGGGTCGCCTCCATGCTGACCCTGGCCATCGCCCTGCCCCTCGCCGTGGGCTCGGGCTTCGCCGGCCAGGCCGCCGCCGAGACCCCTCCGGGGCCGGTCGGGCCCCCGGTGATCGTGCTTCCCCCGATCGACCCCTGCCACATCATCGACTGCGACCTGCCCGACGACATCGCGATCCCCGAGGTCCCGCCGATCGACCCCTGCAAGATCATCGACTGCGATCTCCCCGACGACATCGTGATCCCCGAGCCCTGCGGCGTCACCCACCCGTGCCCCGACGACACCCCGGACGACACCCCCGAGGACACCCCCGAAGACACGCCGGAGGACACCCCCGAGGACACGCCCGACACCCCGGACACCCCGGACACGCCCGACACCCCGGACATGCCCGACTACCCCGACACCCCCGAGGAGGAGCCCGGCGACGAGCCGGTGGTCCTCGGTGAGACCCAGGTCGATGCCCCGGTGGTGGCCAGCCCCACCTTCACCGGCTGATCACCGACACACACACACCTCGGTGCCGACGAGCGATCGTCGGCACCGTGGCGGGCCGGGCGGCCGGCGGGAGTCCAAGGACTCTCGCCGGCCGTGCCGGTTTTCCGCGTCCCCACCCTGGTGCGAATGTGGGTTGCGGACGGCGTCCCTGTCGGGGTCTGGCTACCGGCGTGAGGGAGCCCAGCGGCATCAGTCGCGCGTTCGGGCCTCGTGGGCCGCGCGGGCAAGACCTCAAGCGGGCTGGAGTCGCTGCCGATAGGCCGCCATGACCAGTCGGCGGGTGCCCGGGTTCCGGGCCAGTTTTCTGTGTGTGTGTGTTGGCGGGTGTGCTGGGTGTGATCGGCGCTGGACGGGCTGAGGCGTCGAGGCCGCCTTGGACCGACGATCTGTTTCCTGATCTGGCGGTGGTCCCGGTCTTGGCTGGGGATGGTGAGGGCACGGCTCCCAGGATGTGGTGCACGTCGAGTCAAACGGCCACGTTCGTGCATGGTGGTGATCCGACGGACCAGTTCGTGCGGCTGTGGGTGCCGGGCCACTCGTGGTTGAGGGCGGACGAGGCTGGTCGGGTGAGCCTTCAGTGGTACAACTCCACGTCGTTTCAGGCGGACTACGACGCCTTCTACCGGGTGATGGATACGTCTGGCGCGTTGTTGAACCAGACCAATCACAGGATTGGGGCTGGTCGGACCTCCGACACGCCGGGGATGCCGGGTTGGGTGGATTGGGACCGCGATTTCGGTGTTTGGTACAACCACGGCGATGCCCGCGAGGTGATCCTGCAGATCAAGACGACGCGCACTTACGGGGGTGGTGCGGGGCTGGAGTGGAGGTCGCGCTTTTACTCGGACTACGCCGGTGGTCCATCGGCGCCGGCGTGTCCGACATCGACGAGCCCGGATTCGGAGTCGGATCGTCCTGGTGGGTCGTTGGATGAGGGGTGTGCGGCGGCGTCGCCGACCGCCGACCCGGTGGACAGCCGGACAGGCAACTTCTGGTTCGCGTTGGCGGGCCTGTCGGTGGCGGGCCGGGGTGGGGGGCTGGGGTTCGGGTTGATGTACTCCTCCTCCGATGCTGCCCAGGATGGACCGACGGGGTTCGGGTGGTCGTCGCTGCTGGGTATGACGGTGCGTGAGGTCGACGCGGATTCGGTGACGGTGGTGGAGGAGACCGGGGCGACGGTCCCCTTCGACGAGGACGAGGGGGTGTGGTCGGCGCCGGGCCGGTTCACCGCCGAGCTGGAGGAGCTGTCAGGTGGGGGTTGGGTGTTTCGCCGCCGGCATTTCGAGGAGTTCACCTTCGATGCGGCGGGTCGGCTGGTGGCGATCAGCGACCGGTTCGGCAATGAGACGACGATCGGCTACAGCGGTGGGGAGGCGTCGTTCATGGAGGACGAGGCCGGCCGCCGGCTGACGTTCGATTGGACCGACGGCCGTTTGGAGTCGGTGTCCGATCACGTGACGGCGCCGGAAGGGCCCCGCTCGGTGCACCTGGCCTACAACGGGGCGGGCGAGCTGGTGTCGTTCACGGATGTGGGCGGCGGGGTGTGGTCCTTCGGCTATGACGACGGGCATCGGGTGGAGACGGTGCGCAAGCCCCGCCACCAGCCCTCGGGGCCTCAGGTGGTCAACACCTATGACCATCAGGGCCGGGTGGCCGCGCAGACCGACGAGGAAGGTGAGACGACCCGCTTCGACTACTTCACGCCGGGCCCGGGCTCGACGACGGTCACGCTCCCGAGCGGGTTGCGTCGCATCGATCACTACAACGGGGCCGGGGTGTGTACGGGCCGGACTCTTGCGCCGGGCACGGATCTGGAACAGGAGATCACCTACGTCCGTGACTCGCAGACGTGGGCGTTGGTGTCGGTGACGAACCCGGCCGGTGAGGTCACCACCTTCGACAACGACGGGAACGGCAACCGCACCGAGGCGACGGATCCGTCGGGGCGGGTGACGCGTTGGACCTACAACGGTTTTGATCAGGTGACGTCGGTGTCGGTGGGGGAGACGGCGGCCCCGTTGTCGGAGTCGACGGCGGGCGTGGTGACGTCGACGGTGGCGTACAACGCGGATGGTCTGCCGACGGTGATGGTGGATGCGGTGGGGACGGCGGCGGAGGCGACAACCAGCTTCGAGTACGACACGACCCATCGTGAGGATCTGGTGGCGGTGGTCGATGGCCGTGGCAAGGAGTGGTCCTATGGCTACGACCCCGACACCGGCGACCTGGTCGAGGCGGTCGATCCGGTGGGTGCGGTGACGTCGTTCGACTACAACGGGATCGGCTGGTTGATGTCGGTGGTGGCCCCGAAGGGCCACGAGCCTGGTGCCACCCCGGCCGAGTGGACCACGGCCTTCGAGCATGACGACTGGGGTCGGGTGGTCGTCGAGGCGGATCCGCTGGGAAACAAGGTGCGCACCGGCTTCGACGCGAACGGCAACGTGACCTCGACCGAGACGGGCTTGTCGGCCACGGTCACCACCGGTGACGTGACGACCTACGCGTACGACGCGGTCGATCGGCTCACCACGGTCGATCCGCCCGGACCGGGTGCCCGCACCTACTCCTATGACCCCGATGGCCGCCGGACGGGGTTCGTAAACGAGCTCGGCGGAACCTGGGCCTACGCGTATGACGTCCTGGGCCGCCTCGTGTCTCAGACGGCGCCGGAGTCCCTGCCGAGCGTGTACAGCTGGGACGAGGCGTCCCGCCTGGTGTCGGTGACCCAGCCGGGCGGGAACTGCGCGTCGACCCCGGCCGTCGATTGCATCACCTACAGCTACGACCCCGCCGGGCGCCCGACCGCAGTGGACTACTCCGACCCCGCAACGCCCGACATCACCGGGATCGCCTACGACGCGGTGGGCCGGCGCACGGCGGCGACGCGGGCGGGTGACACCGAGGCCTGGGCGTGGGACGCGCGCAGCCGTCTGTCGTCGCACACTGATGTGAACGGTCGGGCCACCACCTATGGGTGGGATCACACCGGGAACCTGGTGTCGATCGGCTACCCGGGCCAGTCGACCCCACTGACTCGGGCGTTCGATGACGCGGGCCAGATGGTGTCGGTGACCGATTGGGCGTCACGGACGACGACGTTCGATTACGACGGGAACGGGAACTGGGAGTCCACCGTGTTCCCGACCAGCTCGCAGAACAGCGACCTCTACAGCTTTGACCGGGCGGATCGCATGGTCGGGGTCACCTGGAAGCGCGCGAGCGCGACGTTGGGGTCGCTGGCGTATGCGCCTCGTGACGCGAAGGGCCTGGTCACGTCGGTGACCGGGACCGGCACGGCGGCGGCCGCGGGGCAGGTGTGGGACTACGACACCCGCGACCGCCTCGTCGACACCGGCAGCGAGGTGTTCGGGTTCGACGCGGCGACGAACCTGGTCGACGCGGACGGCGTGTTGCAGGTGTTCGACCCGGCCCAGCGGCTGTGTTGGACCTCCGAGACCGCCACCGGCGGCGACTGCGGCACCCCACCCGCGGATGCCACCACCTACGGCTTTGACGAGCGGGGGAATCGGACGTCGATGACCTACCCGTCGGGCACCACCGCCGCCTACGGGTTCGACGCCGAGAACCGCATGACATCTGCGGAGTTGCCGTCGGCGAACTGGGACACCGAGACCCGCCAGTTCGTCACCCTCACCCCGGCCCGCATCGCTGACACCACCACTGGTGCGGGCACCTGTGACGGCGCACCGTGCGCGCCGCTGGTCGCGGATGATCCGGTCGCCGTCACGGTCGCCGGTGCCGGTGGGGTGCCGGCGACGGGGGCCACCGCCGTGGCGCTGACCGTCACGGTGACGGACCCCGATGGTGATGGCTGGTTGTCGATCAACCCTGTCGGTGACGCCGCGGCCGGGGTGGTGGCACTCAGCGATGGGCAGGCCACCACGCTGAACGTGGTCGCCAAGTTGGACACCAACGGCACCGTCACCGTCGTCTCCGACGTTGATGCGGAGGTGGCGGTCGATGTGACCGGCTACTTCAAGGTGGCCTCGGGATGGGTGCCGGCGTTGAACTACTGGCCGGTCACGCCCGCACTCGCGGCGGACTCCACCAGCGGCACCGGGACCTGTGACGGGGCCCCGTGCGGGGTGGTCCCCACTGGGGAGACCGATGTGACCGTCGCCGGTGTCGGCGGCATCCCGACCAGCGGGGCCGCCGCGGTGACGGTCACGGTGATCGGCCAAAGCCCGACCGGCGGCCGACTGCGCGCCGCACCGAACGGTGACGCGTCGGCGGGTGACATCTCCTGGGACGCCGGGTCGGTCGGCGCGTCGGGTTCCTTCACCGTGCCGGTCAACCCCGACGGCACCATCACCATCGAGACCGCGACGGCGACCACGCTGCGCCTGTCGGTCACCGGCTACTGGAAACTCCCGACCGGTACCGACACCGGCCTCGGCTTGGACCTGTTGGACGCCCCGACGCGCCTCGTCGACACCACCACGGAAACCGGCACCTGCAACCCCGATCCGTGTGACCGGCTGGTCGCGACGGCGCCGGTCGTCATCGACGTGGCCGGCCAAGCCGACCTCGACGAAGACATCTCGGCGGTGATGATCGCGGTCACCGTGATCGACCCGGCCGCCACCGGACTCGTCGGCATCAGCCCCGACGGAGTCGACTATCCGGG
>WBZL01000949.1_pt1 | contig 31809 bp, 29 predicted proteins | sample 5204291 | NCBI WGS metagenome assembly WBZL01 (sample SAMN12344345, study PRJNA552823) | activated sludge metagenome | biome: Activated sludge suspended growth; feature: Nitrification reactor; material: Wastewater; isolation source: activated sludge from nitrification reactor of wastewater...
TCACAACTCTCATAGTAATTCAATGGTCATGTTTTCGGTTGTTTATCACGAATTCAAAGATACATTCTGAGAGCTATTCACAACCCGTCGCATGATCACCGCCGCCACTATAATGTTGTTTATCACGAATTCAAAGATACATTCTGAGAGCTATTCACAACTCCAGGTTACTGTACGCGCGCGGCCCGTGTGTTGTTTATCACGAATTCAAAGATACATTCTGAGAGCTATTCACAACCCTGGTGTAATAATATCACGTGCCTGCATAGTTGTTTATCACGAATTCAAAGATACATTCTGAGAGCTATTCACAACGGATTGTGAGCACCATCGATTGGCGTGCTGTTGTTTATCACGAATTCAAAGATACATTCTGAGAGCTATTCACAACATACAAGGAGTTTCTCCTGAAGCTTGGTGGGTTGTTTATCACGAATTCAAAGATACATTCTGAGAGCTATTCACAACGGGCAAGCACAAATTCATCCACATCGGCACGTTGTTTATCACGAATTCAAAGATACATTCTGAGAGCTATTCACAACCGCAGATTGAGCAGTTCACGCTCTCTAATGTTGTTTATCACGAATTCAAAGATACATTCTGAGAGCTATTCACAACCTACCTCACAATCCCCTTCTCCTACCCACTGTTGTTTATCACGAATTCAAAGATACATTCTGAGAGCTATTCACAACCTGATAGAGGCTTTGCTTCCACCTTTCATGGTTGTTTATCACGAATTCAAAGATACATTCTGAGAGCTATTCACAACCGGTTGGGATGGTCTATTTACATGCAAATAGTTGTTTATCACGAATTCAAAGATACATTCTGAGAGCTATTCACAACCATCGTGATCTATAGTGTGGAACACTGTCTGTTGTTTATCACGAATTCAAAGATACATTCTGAGAGCTATTCACAACCGCTGAACGACTTTAGAGTCTGTTTAAAAGTTGTTTATCACGAATTCAAAGATACATTCTGAGAGCTATTCACAACGTCCAGGTTGAACTTCGGCACAGCAATCAGGTTGTTTATCACGAATTCAAAGATACATTCTGAGAGCTATTCACAACTCTGCTATAAACAGTCGGCTGAACGTTACGTTGTTTATCACGAATTCAAAGATACATTCTGAGAGCTATTCACAACTTATCCTTGTTATTGGAGCCGCAACCGGACGTTGTTTATCACGAATTCAAAGATACATTCTGAGAGCTATTCACAACACACAATCCGGCCACTAATTAACCGTTCTGGTTGTTTATCACGAATTCAAAGATACATTCTGAGAGCTATTCACAACTATTGGGCTGGCCGTCATCATGGCTACCTGTTGTTTATCACGAATTCAAAGATACATTCTGAGAGCTATTCACAACTGCTCTATCAATAGGCGTTTTTGGTTTATTGTTGTTTATCACGAATTCAAAGATACATTCTGAGAGCTATTCACAACGGGGGTGCTGATAGGCATGAACGAGGGGGTGTTGTTTATCACGAATTCAAAGATACATTCTGAGAGCTATTCACAACTGCTCCGGTACAAAAAAACACCTGACCCGGGTTGTTTATCACGAATTCAAAGATACATTCTGAGAGCTATTCACAACTACCTCCAATGGTGAATGTTTGGACTTCTTGTTGTTTATCACGAATTCAAAGATACATTCTGAGAGCTATTCACAACTGATGTTGTTGTTTGATATGCAAATATACAGTTGTTTATCACGAATTCAAAGATACATTCTGAGAGCTATTCACAACATAACAGCAATGGAAATATACTTGGCGCAAGTTGTTTATCACGAATTCAAAGATACATTCTGAGAGCTATTCACAACACCCCTCTCTGGTGCGCGGTGCATCTCCAGTTGTTTATCACGAATTCAAAGATACATTCTGAGAGCTATTCACAACATAAGGCTGAGTCAGCTCATCAAACAGCATGTTGTTTATCACGAATTCAAAGATACATTCTGAGAGCTATTCACAACAACAACAAAAGGAACCAAAAACACGCTTGTGTTGTTTATCACGAATTCAAAGATACATTCTGAGAGCTATTCACAACGGGACATTGTTTTGAGTGTTACGCATGTTAGTTGTTTATCACGAATTCAAAGATACATTCTGAGAGCTATTCACAACTGTAGTCCTCTGTAATATTTACAGGGTGCAGTTGTTTATCACGAATTCAAAGATACATTCTGAGAGCTATTCACAACGGGTGAGTAGTAAAAAGCCAACATTCACAGGTTGTTTATCACGAATTCAAAGATACATTCTGAGAGCTATTCACAACGGGCGATCAAAGTATTGACGATTACTTGCTGTTGTTTATCACGAATTCAAAGATACATTCTGAGAGCTATTCACAACAGCCTGCCCCTTGATAATCTGTAGGAGCTGGTTGTTTATCACGAATTCAAAGATACATTCTGAGAGCTATTCACAACGATTTCGGACGCATCACTTTAAACTGCTCGGTTGTTTATCACGAATTCAAAGATACATTCTGAGAGCTATTCACAACAGGACCCTGGAAAACACCACTATTTTTTTGTTGTTTATCACGAATTCAAAGATACATTCTGAGAGCTATTCACAACAGCGGCTGTCTGCGCCTCTTTACTGAACGCGTTGTTTATCACGAATTCAAAGATACATTCTGAGAGCAAATCACATGAATATTCAGGCTTAAATCCGAGCTTAACATCAACATTACACCTATCATCTTGCCATTTACACATTCCTTACAGTAAAATATCCAATTAAATAATATCATTTAACTTAACCAAACCCCTGCTATCACCATTAGAATTGCCAAGGCTGCGGCATAAATGATAAATTTGAATATTTTCACCATCCAGGGGTTTTCCCTCAGGAATGCTTCCCTTTCTTCCTTTGTCATTTGATCCCATTTTTTGCTCATGTGCATGAACTGTATGGTTTCCTCTTACTCCTCCACCTCGTCCTCATCGATATCGATCAGCGCATGCTCTTCCATTTCCTTGCGGAGCTGGCGGGAGTTGATGGAAAGGAGAATCGATGGCAATAAAATGAGGTTGGTGATCATGGAAACCAGCAGGGTGATACTGAGTAGCGTTCCTAACGCTACCGTACCTCCGAAACCGGAAACGGTGAAGATGGCAAAGCCTACAAACAGAATGATGGTGGTGTACACCATGCTGATGCCGGTGTCGCGGATGGTGACGGAGATGGCTTCGCTGACGCTGAGGTTCATGTGGCGCAATGCCTGACGATAGCGCGTGAGGAAGTAGATGGTACCGTCGCTGGAGATACCGAAGGCGACGCTGAAGATGAGGATGGTGGATGGCCGGAACGTAATCGACAGAAATCCCATTACTCCGGCGGTGATGATGAGGGGCACCAGCACCGGAATCTTCGAGAGCAGAATGATGCGGATGGATCGGAAGAGCGCGAAGCCGACAATGGTGATCAGAACAATTTCAATGATCAGACTTTCGAAGAGATTGTACAGCAAATAGTCATTGCTCTTCATGAACGTGTAACTGTGTCCGGTGAGCTGTACGTCGTATTGGTCTTTCGGGAAGATGGAATCGATACGGGGATGAATTTCGTCGGTGATACGCTTCAGTTCTTTGGAGCCTACATCGGCCACTTGTGCGCTCATCCGGAACAGCTGCAGCGTACTGTCGGTAAATCCTTTCAGCATGCCTTTCTGGTTCTGCGCGGAGTCCATGTAACCGGTGAGTTCCTGGAGTCCGGCATAGCCCGGCAGAATGTACTGCTTGCGTTCTCCGTCGTGCAAAGCCTGATTGGAGAACTTCACCATATCCACCACCGATATCGCCCGCGAGAACTGCGGATACTCTGCCAGCATGCGTTGCAAACGCTGCATCTTGTACAATACCGCCGCGTTGTTGGCTGCTATGCCGTTTTTCTGTCTGGTATCGATGGAAATTTCGAAGGGCAGTACGCCTTTAAAATTCTCTTCGAAGAAGCGCAGATCGGCATATACCGGATCTTTGCGTGGCAGATCATCCACAATGAACGTAATGATGTTGATGCGGGAAAAGCCGAATAAAGAAACCACGGCGAGTACGGCAATGATGGTATAGATCGCGTTGCGCTTGTTGTGAACGAGATAGTCGATTTTGTCGAGCATGAAGCCGAGACGGCGTGCCTGGAGATGCTTCATATCGTCCTGATCAGGCTCTTTCATGAAGCTGAGCACGATGGGAATCAGCACGAGGGTAATCATGTACGTCACCATCACTGCGATGGCTGCTACGATGCCGAACTGCACCAGCAACGAGCTGCCGGTGAAATACAACACACCGAATCCGATGGCCGTCGTTACATTCGCTAAAAACAAAGTAACGCCGATGGTTTGTATCATCCGCGCCAATGCTTTCATCTTGTTGCCATGCCGCGAGAATTCCTGATGGTATTTGTTGATCAGGAATACGCAGTTGGGCACACCGATTACCATGATGAGTGCCGGCAATAATCCCGTGAGCATCGTGATGCGGTAGTCGAAGAGGAAGATGAGTCCCAGCGACCATACCACTCCAATCAGCACAACCGTAATACTCAGTATCACCGAGGTGAAGGTGCGGAAGAACAGCCAGAGCGCGATCGACATCACCACCACTGCCAGGATCATGAAGATGGTCATCTCCGAAGTCACCTTCTTCATGATCACCGTGCGGATATATGGCATACCGGAGAAGTGCAGCTGTACTCCACTCTCCTGCGAGAACACATCGCTGCGTTCCTTGATATCGTTTACGATTTCAATCCGTCGTGAACTGTTGAGGGCTTTATCGTTGAAAGTAATCGCTAACAGGAAGGCGCTTGAGTCTTCGTGGTAGATGAGTCCTTTGTAAAAGGGCAGGTCCGCAATCAGGTCGCGCATGGAATCAATCTCCGCCTGCGACCGAAGCCGGCTCATATCGAGTTGCTTCAGTTCAAACTTATGCAGCGAATCATTGCGGACAATATTATACAGCGTATTGATCGACAACACCTGCTTCACACCATCGATCTTTTTAATACCATCGGTGTAGTGATTGAAACGGGTGATATGATCCGGTGTAAAAAATTGCTCATCGCGGAAACCGATCACCATCACGCTGCCATCTTCCCCGAACTGCTTTTTGAATTTCTCGTAAGCAATCAGCGTACTGTCATTCTCGGGAAGCACCTTGGCGAACTCATAGCTGAGTTTGATCTTCGATCCCCAAAAGCCCATCACTGCCGACAATACAATCACCACGAGGAGATAGTAATACCGGTAACGGAGAATATTAGATGAAAGGAATTTCCACATGGTTGTTTACTTCGTTATCACACGCAACGAGCTGCTTTAAACGGATCGCTTCGATGATATTTTTAATTGCAGCGTTTGTCTTTGTTCGGGGGTGACAAAAATAGGGATAAAAGAGGTGTCCCCCTTTTTCTACTTGTGATTTCGGGTTGGACTGGCAAAAGTAATCCGCTGTTATACAATGATTAGCGCCAGCCGGTTTCTTTACAATACTTTTTTCTCTTCCTTATTGACGATTTCTCCCTGAATGCGGATGGATTCGTCGTGGATCTGGATAAAAAGATTGCGGATAAATCCGGGATTGATGCCCAGTGCTGAGCCCTTGCGGTTCATCTCGTCGAGGATATACTTCCAACGATCAGGCTGGAAAATGGAGACTTGTTTCTCTTTCTTAAGCTCACCGATTTTCTCTGAGTAACTCAGGCGTTTCTGCAGGAGATGCAGGAGTTCATCGTCGAGCTGATCAATTTCGTTGCGCCAGATATTGAGCTGATGCAGGCTCTGTGGATCATCAGCGACCGAAAAACGCGGTTGCAGGGCTTCGAAAAGATCTCCCAGCTGGTGAGGCGTTATCTGCTGCATTTTATCCGACAAGGCCACCTCGGGATTCTCGTGCGTCTCTACCATCCATCCGTCGTAGTTCAGGTCGAGGGCTTCCTGCGCTACGCTCTGCAACAACGGGCGGGCACCGGCGATATGGCTGATGTCGCAGATCATGCGGATACCCGGCATCATTGAGCGCAGTTCGAAGGCCACCTGCCAGCGGGGATGATTGCGGAACTCGGTAGTTTCAAACGAATGAAAACCGCGATGAATGGCGATCACTTCAGTACTAACGGCGTCGCGTATCCGTTCTATGGCCCCTCTCCACAAATCAGCATCGGGATGAATCGGATTCTTCACCATCACGGTCAGGTGACTGCCTCGCAAAACATCGGCTACCTCCTGCACCAGAAACGGATTCACCGTTGTACGGGCGCCGATCCATACACCATCCACTCCGGCTTTGAGACAGGCTTCCGCCTGATAGGCATTAGCAGCTTCGGTAATGATGCGCAATCCGGTTTTATTCTTAACGTCTTTCAGCCAGTCGAGGGCAGGTTCACCTATACCTTCAAACGAACCGGGACGCGTACGCGGTTTCCATACACCGGCACGAAACCAGGCCTGTGGAAAACGGGCAGCAATTCCCTGTGCAGTATGCATCACCTGCGCCGGCGACTCCGCACTGCAGGGACCTGCCACCAATAATTTATCTTTAAATGCGGGAAACATGTTTCTTCCTCTCTTCCGGCCACAGCCTGATTAACTTCTTCCTTCTTCCTTCAACAGCGATGTATAATGTTTCAGCGAGCGGAGCAGAAGGGTAACTCCGGTGAAGACGATTAAAATCATCATCCATTTTACCCACCAGTTGTTTCCCGCGGATACAAACGCATAGTCATCGGTTCGCAACACTCTCAGGAAATCCACATAGGCGAATCCCACCACCGTTGCCAGCCAGCCGGAGTACTCTCTCCTGAACACAGAGCGCAAGGAAAAAGTTTCGGAGGGAGTGGTGAAGCTGCTCAGGCGGGGAAAGAAGGCGGGCGTTTTATCGGCCCAGGCGTAGTAGCTGTCGCCGAACTTACCAATGAGAAACCGTTCTTCGGCCATCATGATGCGTTCGTAGTAGATCCAGTACAAGAGCGAAACGGAGATGGTAAACACCGGATCGAAGGTATAGATTACGATGCCGATCCACATCAGGTAATTGCCGAGATAAAGCGGATGACGTACCGTAGAATAAATGCCAGTCGTGTTCAGCTGTTCAGCTACCTGATTCTTTGTATTTCTGCCGGAAGTTCCGCGCGGCGTGGTGCCGATGGTGTAGGCGCGCACAACTGCACCCAGCACACTGATGGCGATGGCCACGAGTGTCCATAGATTGGAAGATGAAGGTTCAAGATTCACCGGTGCGGTATAGATCATTACCGGGATCACCAGCAGGAAGAGGATCAGCGGAAGTTGTCCGCGGTAACGAAACAGCCAGTTACCCTGACTTTCAAGTTGTTCGACTAATGCCATGGGGCATCAAAGATACTCGAAAACGGCGAATCAGGATTCCTGCAGCCGAAGAAATCAGGCCACCGTGGGCGGAAACGAAAAAAGGAGCCTGTTAAGCTCCTTCTTTCCTGTATCTGAGACCTTTAAACGGTCATAATTTCCTTCTCTTTCGCTTCGAGGTGTTTATCCACCTTCGTAATGAAATCGTCGGTCATTTTCTGGGTTTTTGATTCTGCTTCCTTGGCAGCATCCTCGGGGAGACCAGCTTTCTGTGCTTTCTTGATATTCTCATTCGCATCGCGGCGGAGGTTACGAATGCCCACTTTGGCATGCTCGCCTTCGGCCTTGGCGCGTTTCACCAGATCGCGGCGACGTTCTTCCGACAGAGGTGGAACGTTAATGCGGATCATGATACCATCGTTGGCCGGAGTAAATCCGAGATTAGAGTCGATGATGGCCTTCTCGATCGGCTTGATCATCGCCTTCTCCCAAGGCTGGATAATAATAGTTCTTGCTTCGGGTGTATTGACGCTGGCCACCTGATTGAGCGGAGTCATGGCGCCGTAATAATCCACCATCACGCCATCCAGCATCGACGGACTCGCCTTGCCGGCGCGGATCTTTGTCAGTTCAGATTCGAGGTGATTGATCGCCTTCTGCATATGATCCTGCATATAGTCGATAATTGCTTTCACTTCCATAGTTAATCGTATAGATCGGTTACAAAATTATTGATTCTGTTGAATGCACAAGGATGATTTCAGACAGTCACGAGTGTTCCTACCTCATCCCCTTTCACTACGCGGGTGAGATTTCCCGGTTTATTCATATCGAACACGATGATCGGCAGTTTATTCTCCTGGCAGAGCGTAAATGCGGTCATGTCCATCACCTGCAGGTTGCGCTCATAGGCTTCCATAAAGGTAAGGGTATCGTACTTAGTAGCTGTTTTATCCTTTTCGGGATCAGCAGTATAGATACCGTCCACGCGGGTACCTTTCAGGATCACATCCGCTTCAATTTCAATGGCACGAAGCGAAGCTGCAGTATCGGTCGTGAAGTACGGGTTTCCGGTACCGGCACCGAAGATGACCACGCGGCCTTTCTCGAGGTGACGTACAGCACGACGGCGGATAAAGGGCTCGCAGATCGCCTCCATTTTAATAGCAGACTGCAGACGGGTCAATACACCCTGCGTTTCGAGGGCCGACTGCAAAGCCATGGAGTTAATCACCGTAGCCAGCATCCCCATATAATCGCCCTGAACACGATCCATGCCGCCCTCAGCAGCCTGGAGTCCGCGGAAGATATTGCCTCCACCGATCACCACCGCCACCTGCACACCCATATCCGCAATCGCCTTAATATCGGCCGCATACTGCGCAAGTCGCTTATTATCAATACCAAACTGCTTATCACCCATCAGGGCTTCGCCTGATAATTTGAGGAGGATACGGTTGTACTTCATAGGATTTCAAAAATAGAAAAGAAAGGAATATGGCACTTCAATCTAAAACTTCGTATTTTAGAACAATAAATTACTCTTTTCAAGGTATCTTAATTAATAGACATGAATATGCCTGGATTATTATCATTATTTAATTTCATCCAGCTTGCATTACTAATTTTAGGAATTATAATTCCCAAGATTTCCAATGCTCAATGGATGAGAAAGGACACTTTGTTCACTGAACCAGGATGCCAGGTTCCGGTTCATTACCCTGCAATTGGATCAATCACATCCCCAGATACAGCCTATTACTATTTCAATAATAATCAATGTTCACCTAGTGGAGGATCAAATGTGCACTACAAGCTGTTCCGAACTACCAATGCCTTTCAGGATTGGCACTTAATAGGAACAGAAATGTATTCACAAATGTCTTGTGTTGATTTTGTAAATACCAACACAGGCTTTATTGGAAAAAATGTATTTGGGTTTAACCGTCTCATGAAAACAACAGACGCTGGAAATACATGGATTACATTAGACAGTTTATGGCAAAACGCAAACTCTCCTTATTATAATATTTTTATGTTCAATGCAGACTCTGGTTATACTGTTTCGTATGACGGAATTTTAAAAAGAATAAACGGAACTCAGGTTCAGACCATAAGCACCAACACCGGAGTTCCGGTTTATTATCCAAAAATCCTTTTTACTCCGGATAACAAAGGATTCATGTGGTCGTACACAAGTACAAACTCTACATTTGCAGATCCCCAATTACATCGTTCTTTGGATAATGGTATTACCTGGAATGCCGTACTTACTGACACAATCGGAGATTTCTATAATCTGAAATTTGCTGATAACAATATAGGATATCTGACCAGTTGGAAAGGTATTTACAAAACAATAGATGGTGGCGCATCCTGGAATCTTCTACCTAACTTTAATACTTATACCTTCTGCCTGTCTGTAGTGGATAGCAATATTGTATATGTTTCCTCTTACGATTCAATTTTCAGAACTACTGATGGTGGAATCAACTGGCAATACCAACCGCTACCCACCAATACCATCTCAATGTATCGTTCACCAAAAAGTATCCAGATGTTGGATTCACAAAATGGGTACATTATAGCATTGAATGGTTTGTATAATGAACTGTACACGACTACTAATGGAGGTGCTTTACAATCGATTCCTCAGATGATTAGTGGAACTGAATATCCTGTTGCTCAGCCTAATCCCGCAGATAATATTAGTCGGATTATTTTCCCATCAACATATTTAGGAAAAAAAATTAGTATAAATCTGTTTAATATAACAGGAAAGGTAATCGCAAGTATAAAGCAATCCTCTTGTGAAAACCCAGTGGACATTGATTTGAGAGCCCTTCCATCAGGATTATATTTAGTACAATTAGCCTCAGAGGGGAACACTTCAATAATCAAAATTGTGAAGAAATAACGTAAACCAATCTATCATCCTTTCTTTCAATTACAACTACAAAACAACCTAATTCACATTAAATTCAACAGATTTTGAAAGGAGGATCAAAACGAATACTATAATTTAAATACTAATACTCATTAATCAATATCCGTATCTATTTGCAACTGTAGGACCTTTCTACTGCAGAAAGAAGAAACCCTCCGGAGTAAACGTGTACGAACAACTCGCCAAAGCCTACGAAAAAATTGAAGAGTTGTATTTGCATTTGCTGGAGATGGAGGAGCGGATTTCAGCACTAACCAAGCAGTAACATTAATGTTTTACTGTAAAATATTAAAAAACGACATGAAACAAAAGATCGTGTTATTTTTATTTTTCCCTCTATTAAATCTATTCTCCACTTCACAATGCGTCTCCCAAACATTTTTTCAGTATCAATACGGATCAGCATATAAAGACGAAACAAACAGCAAAGGTTTATCCCATTCAAACCACCTTTATGTCTTAACTCAATCTAATGACATCAACTATTTTTTATCCTCCTTCAAAATTGTAAAGTATGACTCTTTAATGAACAAGCTTTCAGAACGTGAAATTGTTCCACCAGGATCCGGTAGGGCCACAGATATTTCAACAATATCCGATTCGAGCTTTTTGATCACAGGATTATCCTTAGATACACTTAACTACTATAATGTTCAATCAACTGTATTAATCCTATTAAATAACAACTGTGATACTTTATGGACAACCAGACTTCATTTAGACAGTATTGATGTTTCTCTGAGCTTTGTTCATACATATGGAGATACTATTCTATTGTATGGTACTTTAGGAAAATACCAAGCTGAAACATCAAATCCCGTCTTTGTAAAAATAAATAAAACCAATGGAACTATAATTTCGACAACTTTGACAACAATTGATACATTATATACTTTTTCTCGCGGGAAAAAATGTATATTTAACCCTGTGGATTCAAGTTACTTCTCCATCAGTCATACATTTGATACGATAAACTATATTGATAAACTATCAATAATTAAATATGATCTTAATTTAAATCCCCAAGTAGGATACTACTTAAATGGAGATGCCGCTCCTCAAGCAGACATTACGAGTTTTCACGAAAATATTCTAATCTGCTATACTCAGTTTATGCCATCAGGCCGTAACACTGTAGTTCTGAAACTTGATTCAATGCTGAACTTATTATGGGCAAAAGAATATTCAAACATTGCTGACAATACATTTCAAAATATTGAAACAATTGAAAAAGACTCCACCATAATATTGTCAAATTATGCCAAAATTGAGGAATTGGATTATTCTGGAAATCTTCTAAGCGAAAAAATCATTATCGATCCGAATCAATTTCCATTTGCTTCCTTATTAATTACTGATATTGTGCCGATATCAGACTCCACTATATTGACTTTATCAAACAGAAAAATAAACATAACACAGTCTTTTGATTTAGTGATTAATAAAGCAAATAAAAATGGAACGGGTTGTTCAAACATTAACTCATCGCTTTTCTCCCAAAATACCATTATTAATATGCAGCCAATTCTCCCCATAACAAACTCTTCGAATGTAATTCAAATCAATGATCTAATCTTTAAATCAGACACGACAACGTGTAAGTACCCCCAAAATCCGGACAATCTAAAAGTAGAGAAAAAACTCTAACTTTAAATTGTCAATATGAAAAAAAGTCGGTTTACAGAATCCCAAATCATCTCCATGCTCAAGGAGCATGAGAGTGGAAAGAAAGTCTCAGACATTGCCCGTGAAAACGGGATTAGCACAGCAACATTCTTCAATTGGAAGAGTAAGTACGGCGGGCTTGAAGTAAACGAGTTAAAGCGTTTACGTGAGCTTGAGGAAGAAAATAGCCGTCTGAAGAAGATGTATGCAGATGTCAGCTTAGACAATCAGATCTTAAAAGATGTCATAACAAAAAAAGGCTGGGGCCCTGCGAGCAAAAGGAACTCGTAAAGACAGTGGTGGCGGAATACAAAAAGACCGTTCACAGGGCCTGTAAAGCATTGGGAATACCTCGAAGTGTTTACTACTATGCGTCAAAAAGAGATGACCAGCCGGTTATAGCTGCCCTTCAGGAGCATGTAGACAAGCACCCAACACATGGCTTCCCTAAGACCTTTGCATACTTACGAAGAGCCGGTAAGCCATGGAACCCCAAACGAGTTCATCGAGTCTATAAACTATTAAAACTAAACCTAAGACGAAAAGGAAAGCGTCGCTTGCCCGCTCGAATCAAACAACCACTGGAACAAGCTAACCTACCAAATGAGATCTGGTCTATAGATTTTATGCAAGACACATTATTGAACGGAAGAAAGTTCAGAACATTTAATGCGATAGATGACTTTAACCGAGAAGTACTGGCAATAGAAATTGATACGTCACTTCCCGCTGCAAGAGTCATAAGAACATTGACACAAGTGGTTGAGCTTCGAGGCAAGCCAAACAAAATACGAATGGATAATGGCCCCGAGTTCATTAGCAGCAAATTTGAACTTTGGTGTAAAGAGAATGGAATTGAATTGCAATATACTCAACCTGGCAAACCCATGCAAAACGGAAGGGTTGAGCGATTTAATGGTACCTACCGAAGGGATATACTCGATGCTTATCTCTTCGAGGATCTATGGCAAGTAAAAGCGCTTACTGAAGAGTATATAGAAGAATACAATAACCAAAGACCTCACCAGGCGCTCAATAACATGACTCCGCGAGAATACCTGTTGAAATGTGGACAGCTTGCCGGCCCGCAAACTACCCTCAACCTGACCACAGTTCAACAGGTCAACAACAAGTAACAATGAAAAACTCTATTTTTAAACTGTTCGAAAATGGGGGTACTTACAATAGTTTGCTTTGTATATGGACAGGAGTCAATGAAATATCTCCAACATCAAATATGATTTCCGTATTTCCCGATCCTGCTGATGATTATATTGTTGTTAAAGGAATACCTGAAGGTAAATCAAAAATACAAATCATTGGAGTTACAGGCGAGCTTTTAGTTGAATCATATCACCATCTAGCCGACCCTGAAGCAGAGATCAACATTCCTTTAGAGTCAAGAATTACATCAGGATTATATTTCTTGCGAATTATACAAAGCGATGGTAAGTTTACCAATTTAAAATTTATTAAGTTATGAAACATTTGTTTACTTGTATCACACTATTTTTAATTTATTATGCTAGTATTGCGCAAAATGTCCTTAACCCATATACCCAATATTTCATTTCGCAAGATGACATCACTTTGACAGAAAGCTGGGCTATTCCTACTTATACATGGTGGCATCGAACAGATTTAGCTACCCCATTTACCGGAGAATATGTTATCCAATTAGCAAGGCATCCCTGGCGATTTTGGGATGGTCCTCCAAATTCAATTCATATTTCATACTCCGTAGAGGTGGTTTCATTCCCATTTACAACGACATGTGCCTTTAGTCCAACTGGGTGCGCTGGAACTATTGGTAGGCCCTTTTACATGCCTTCAGATCCATATGATGTTTTACTTAACAAATGGGGTGGCATTACGAATTATTATAAAAGCCAGGATTTGAACCAAGGAACTCAGGCACTGGTCAGTAATTCATTTACTAAAAGTAATCCTATGAGTTCAACAGGACCCATATTACCGCATACTGTCATCAAACATACTATTTACTTACATTGCGGTGTAAAAACTACATCGCCCCCTTTTCCTCCTGTTTTATATAGTCAGTCTTGGGTATATGATAACACGCGCGGAATGATGAAGCAATACCCACCTTGCATTTTAAATTGTGGTGGAGTTAGTCCACCTCCAGGATGTTGTGCAGGACAAACATCCTGGGATATTGCTTACTACCCAGAGTTGATTTCTTTTCATGGACAAGCATATAGTCATACCGAAGATACTTTATACAAAAAAGCAGGGACTTTAGATTATTTTCCATATTCTGAACTAACATCTCTTCCAAGTTGTAATGTTGCTTCTTTAAATATTCCATCTTTAAATGATCACTTTAATACAAGCGCAGGTACATATCTTTTCCCGTATCCAACACCATATTCCTTATTAAATGCAACGCCTTTACAGAATGAAGGAGAGGTTTTAGCTTGCTTTACTACGAACTACGATCCAGCAAATCCAGGAATTGATCCACTGCCAGGAATAGAACATTCTTACAACATCGATCAATCCATCCCTCTCACCGATATTTCCGTTTTTGATCGTACATTTTATAATCCCAGTGATGTGAATGTTACAGCTACGAATTTACGATTTCCAAGCCATTATACTTTCAAAACGATTCGGGCCGTTTATCCCTCCCCACTTGAAGTCAACGCCGACAACACTCCCGAAAACGGAGGCCCATATCCTGATCCACGCGATGTGCCCGTCAGAACGGATTTACGTTCCGAAGATCCTGCTTTCGCACATGATGAAGCCATTCCGGAAGACAGCCGGTATGCTTCCTTATACAGATTAAAAAACGGATCGAAAATAACCATTGAGCCCTGTGTAAATATTTTCGATGCCGCTTTCATTCTTGAACCCGGCTCAACGTTGGTTTATGAAAATTACCTCACGCAGAAAGGTTATTATCCCGATAACCTTGCCATCAGCCGCGTAGCCATTGATCGTAACGGTGGTAGATTGGTCCGTCAGTATGATAATTCACTACCCAATGCTACCTTGTATTTGCAACATCAAACAGAGGTTGCCACAGCACCCAATTCGTATATTGTTGATGAGAAAATACTGGCAGGATCTAATGTGGATCCCGGGCAACAAGCCGGACCTTATATCGCTTCTAGTGGATCGGCACTTGAGCTGATTGCAAAAAACTATGTGAAGCTGGCCGATGGCTTTCAGGCGCATGCCGGTGCAGAGGTGAAAATCGCTGTAGATCCGGCCATGAGTATTCCGGCATGTCCTCCGGTACCGCCTACCCAATCCAACAACAACAGGATGTTAAATCCGCAAATTGAACAAGCTGATCCGTCCTTGGCTAAAGCCATCCTCTCCCCCAATCCTGTTCAACAACAAACGATGGTTTCCCTCCTCCAATCCGGAAATGAAAATTATATCCAACAGCTGCAATTACATGATGTCAGAGGACAATTGTTGTTCTCAAAAGAGAATTTAACCACTAACAATGAAATCATCGATGTTTCTGCTTTTACAGAAGGCATCTACCTGCTCACCGTCACCACCAATCATCAAACTGAAGTACTGAAGCTGGTGGTGAATAAAGGGAATTAGACATATTGCAATCGCATCGCTCTTTTTTTTAAAATGAAACATAACGACCTCACCCCCTACCCCTCTCCACTGGAGAGGGGAGAAATAAGGTAAGCTAATAGAAAAGAAAGAAATTGACCGTGTAATCTGCAACCCTATCCGATTGGTGTCACCGTGCCCAGCATATCCTCTACTGTTTCACGACGGCGGATCAACGTGATCTCTCCTCCATTTATTAATACTTCGGCTGGGCGTGGCCGTGAGTTGTAGTTGTTGCTCATGGTATAGCCGTAGGCACCGGTATTCAGGAGTGCGAGCACATCGCCTTCGCGGACTTCGTTGAGCTTGCGGTCGAGGGCGAAGGTGTCGGTTTCGCAGATATAACCTACAACTGTATAAATACGTGGCGTGCCCTGCGGATTGTTGAGGTTGACGATGTGATGGTAGGCGTCGTAAAACATCGGACGGATCAGGTGATTTTGTCCGGAATCAACACCTACGAATACAGTAGCAGTGGTTTGCTTAATCACATTCACCGTAACGAGCAGGTATCCGCTTTCGCTGACGAGGAATTTACCCGGCTCGAACCAAAGTTCCAGCTCGCGTCCATACTCTGTGCAGAAGGCTTTAAAACGCTCCGTGATGGCTTTACCGAGTTCTTCCACATCGGTGACGACATCGTCTTCCTTGTAAGCTACCTTGAAACCGGATCCGAAATCGAGGAATTCGAGGTCGGGGAATTGTGCAGCGGCATCGAAGAGGAGTTCGGCAGCGCGGATGAAAACACCGGAGTCGAGGATATCGCTGCCGGTATGCATATGGAGTCCGTTCACACGGATCTTTTCTTTTGCAATGATCCGCAAAACATGCCGTAGCTGGTGAATGGAGATACCGAACTTCGAGTCGATATGTCCGGTTTGAATATGTGAGGTTCCACCGGCAACAATATGCGGATTGATGCGGATACAGCAAGGCACTTTATTTCCATAGGCATGACCAAACTGTTCCAGCAGCGAAATATTGTCGATGTTGATCTGCACACCAAGCTCCACCGCGCGTTGTATTTCATCGAATGAAACGCTGTTGGGTGTAAAGAGAATTTCGGCGGGAGAAAATCCGGCCAGCATACCCAGCTCCACCTCGAAGATGGAAACGCAATCGAGTCCCGCGCCCTGTTGCTTCAGCAAGCGGAGAATATGCAGGTTATTGTTTGCCTTCATCGCATACTTGATCTTCAGCTTCACTCCGGTGAAAGCGGAAGTTAACCGTTTATACTGCGCAACCATCTTATCACCGTTGTACACATACAATGGTGAACCCTGTTGACGAATGATGTTTTGTACATCCTGTTGATGGATGAAACTGGTTGAATCTGATACGGACATATTAATTGGTGAATGGAGTGTTGATGTTTACGGTGGCTTCGTCCGATAGCTATCGGACTCCGGTGGCTTCGGCTCCGCTCAGCCACCGGAGCCACATACGTATTGTGTTTGATTTAACACCGGTGGCTGAGCGGAGCCTGCGATGACCGGTGGCTGAGCGGAGTCGAAGCCACCGGTCATTCATTGAGCGCCTAATAAATCAAAAGGGGCGTTTGCCCTGCAAACGCCCCTTTTGTTATCTGTAATCTGTAACCTTAGCCGATTTGCACTCTGCGGAAAACTGTAACCGTCAGTCCCTTCTCAACACCATCAAGATATTGTTTAACTGACTTCTTATCTTCCTTAATGAAGGCCTGGTTGAGGAGGGTATTCTCCTGATAGAACTTGTTCAGTTTACCCTGAGCAATTTTCTCTACCATTTCTTCCGGTTTACCTTCAGCGCGGATTTGTTCTTTCGCGATTTCGAGTTCACGCTCAACAACAGTTGCATCTACATCATCTTTATCGATCGCTACAGGATTCATCGCGGCAATCTGCATTGCAACGTCTTTACCGGCGTCGGCAGAAGCAGCAGCAGAGGAAAGACCTACCATGGAAGCCAGACGGTTGCCGGGGTGGTTATAAACGATCACTTTCGGAGCCGTGATTTTTTCGTAAGCGCTCAGCTCGATTTTCTCACCGATCTTACCGATCATGTCGAACAGTTTATCGTTGATCGTAGTACCGTCGAGGGAGAGGGCTTTGAGGGCCTCCACATCGGCGGGATTGTTTGTCATTGCCGTATTGAGGATGGACTCAGCGAAATTCACGAAGTCCTGGTTTTTCGCAACGAAGTCGGTCTCACAGCTCAGAGAGATCAGGTAGCCTGCTGTGTTATCAGCATTTCCTTTTGCGATGATATAACCTTCTTTCGCTTCGCGATCGGCACGGTTAGCGGCTACTTTCTGACCTTTCTTACGGAGGTAGTCGACAGCCTGTTCAAAATCTCCACCCGACTCAGCGAGTGCTTTTTTACAATCCATCATGCCGGCGCCGGTCATCTGGCGCAGTTTGTTTACATCGGCAGCTGTAACTGGTGCAGTAGTTGACATTTTATTGAGGGTATTTTATTTCGTTATGAGGCAGACAACGATGCTGCCTGCGTTTTAATAAATGATTACCGGATTTTATTGTTACCGGCTTATTGAACGAGCGGGATGTCTTTGATGGACATCCCGCTGCGTGTTTCTCGTTTTTTTATTTGCGAGGACCGCCTTTGCGGGGACGGCCGCTTCCGCCTTTCGGAGCACCACCGCCGGAAGATTCACCACCTTCTTCGTCGGCTACAGCCATTTTGCGGTCTTCTGCTTCCTCTTCGTTCGCAGCTTCGCGCTCACGCTCTGCTTCCTTATCTACTTTACGCTCTGCGAGACCTTCTTCGATCGACTTCACCATTACATTCATGATGAGTTCGATGGACTTGCTGGCATCGTCGTTCGCCGGAATCGGGAAATCGATGAGTGAAGGATCGCTATTGGTATCGTTGATGGCGAGAGTTGGGATGCCCAGTTTAATCGCTTCGTCAACCGCGATGTGTTCTTTTACTGTATCTACGATAAAGAGCGCAGCAGGCAGGCGATTCAGGTCAGCAATAGAGCCAATCAGCTTTTCCATCTTCGATTTCTGACGGCCCATCATCAAACGCTCTTTTTTAGAGAAGTTATCTGCAGTACCATCGGTGAGCATTTTATCAAGTGAAGTCATTTTCTTCACTGACTTACGCTGCGTAGCGAAGTTGGTGAGCATACCACCGGGCCAGCGCTCGGTGATGTATGGCATATTTACGGATTTCGCTGCGGAAGCCACGATTTCCTTTGCTTGTTTCTTGGTAGCCACGAACAGGATTTTCTTTCCTGATTTCGCGATCTGCTTTACTGCAGCTGCTGCTTCCTCGAGTTTCGCGTGGGTTTTGTTGAGGTCGATAATGTGAATGCCATTGCGCTCCATGAAGATGTACGGAGCCATCTTCGGGTTCCACTTGCGCTTGAGGTGACCGAAATGGACACCGGCATTGAGAAGTTCTTCTTGCGTTACGTTGATCATTACGCTGATTATATAAGGATAAGAATGTGGATTAACGTTTACTGAACTGGAAGCGACGACGGGCTTTGCGCTGACCGAACTTCTTACGTTCAACCATACGCGGATCGCGGGTCAGGAGACCACCAGCTTTCAAAGCCGGACGGTATTCAGCATTGATTTTACAGAGAGCCCGGGCTAACGCCATGCGGATCGCTTCAGCCTGGCCATTATAGCCACCACCGAAAACGTTAACCGCCACATCGTACTGATCCTTCGTTTTAGAAAGATCGAATGCCTGCTGAATCAGATTCTGCAGGGGCAGTGTGGGGAAATACTGCTTGTAATCTTTATTGTTCACGGTAATAGTACCGTTGCCCGGCTGAACATATACGCGGGCTACAGCGGTCTTACGACGGCCAATGGTATGTGTAATTTCCATGTTTCCTTCTTAGTACTTAAGGGTTACCGCTTTCGGTTGCTGCGCAGCATGTGGATGCTCAGCACCGGCATAAATGAACAGGTTGCCTTTGATAGCATTACCGAGGCGGGTTTTCGGCAGCATGCCGTAAATTGCTTTCTCCACCACAGCCGTAGGCTTCTGCTGAATCAACTTAGCAGGCGTGATGAAACGCTGACCACCCGGGAAACCGGTGTGAGAAACATACTCACGCTCGGTCCACTTACGACCGGTGAGACGAATCTTATCGGCATTGATGATGATCACATTGTCGCCGCAATCAACGTGCGGAGTGTAGCTGGCTTTATGCTTACCACGGAGGATCATAGCAGCCTGTGATGCGAAACGGCCCAGTACCTGGTCCTTGGCATCCAGTACCACCCACTCCTTGGTAACGGTCTTGGCATTAGCCGATACGGTTTTGTAACTTAACGTATCCACGATTTTAATTTAGATTTTAAATGGGAGGGCAAAATTAGACATTCCTTTTCGATTTGCAAACAGAATTAACAATTTTTAATTTGCTGTTAAATCATTGATTGCAAATAAAATAAACTCAAAAAAGACCGTTCCAAAAATGAGAATTTTCCGAAATGTGGAAAAAATAGGGGTTTTTAGTGGTACCCGGTCAAATCCGGTTTTTATTGGTCACCCCATTTGCTTCACTGATGGCAAGGAAACATCACTTTCCAGCCTGACTATTCGGTTTCTCACAATCTCGGAACTTAGTTCTCCGCCCTTCCCGGTAATACCTGACCTTTAACCACTTCATCCAATATATTTGCCCTGTCCGGGTCTGTTCTCCTCCGGATACCGCATCAAATGGAACTTTCACATCCCTCTGCTCTTCCCCCCAGGAAACCGGACTTCCGATATCCTGCATTGGCATTGGTTATATTGGTAGTTCTGATCATCTTTCTGCCCGAAGGCGGGTACACCGGCGACCTGGAGTATTGGGCTACCTGGGCGCGGCATATCTACCGGTATGGTCTCCCAAAGGCGTATGAGTCGATGACGGATTATCTGCCGGGCCAACAATACCTGATCTGGCTCTTTAACCTTTTCCAGTCCGATCTGGACGCCATCAGCTGGCATATCCACTATATAAAAATTTTCGCGCTGGTGTTCCATTTGCTCAGCGGTTATGTGCTGCTGCTGTTGTTGCGAAAGTATTTTTCTGCGAATAAGGCATTGGCCCTCACGCTGGTTTATGCACTTAATCCTTTTGTGCTTTACAATGGCTATATCTGGGGGCAAAGTGATGATATCTACACCTTCTTTGTGTTTCTCTCCTTCTATCTGATGGTGGAACAGCGTTTGTTTTGGGGATGGCTGTCGTTGTTACTGGCTATCAATTTCAAACTTCAGGCAGCGGTTTTCCTGCCTCCACTCCTGTTGTTACACCTGGCGACAGGCCAGGAAAAAGTGACATGGGTACACACGATACGAACCATCGCTGCACTGGCAGGTTTGCAGTTGCTCATTTTACTGCCCTTTCTCCTCGGAGGAACCGCGCACATGATCGTTGACGTCATACAGAACTCCTTCAACCGCTATCCCAATGTCTCCATCAACGCCTATAACTTCTGGTACCTGACGATGCCGGCAGATCCGCATGATGTCCGCGATCACGAAACATGGTTGTTGGGACTCCCCTATAATCAATGGGGACTTCTCCTCTTCTTCACGGGCTCATTCTTCACCTTGCTGCCTTTGCTGAAAAATGCTTGGAAGCGGTTTCGCGGGAAACATTGTGCCACCATTTCCATTCAATCGTTGCTGCAGATGTTTTCGCTGATTCCGCTGCTCTTTTTCTACTTCCCCACACAGATGCACGAACGTTATTCACATCCGGCGCTGATTTTTGTTATCGCTTATGCACTCTTGAGCAAACGCTGCTGGCCCGCGGTACTTTGTTGCGTCGGGTATGTATTGAATCTGGAAGATGTACTCAAATGGTTCGCATTGAAAAACTACAGCACAATCATCTTCGACAGCCGTTTCATCGCGGCATTATACGGACTGGCGATCGTGCTCTTGTTTGCTGATCTGTATCGGTTCTTACGTCCCGACAACTGTCAGGCATCCTTACGGCCTACAGAGATGACCGACAATCCCAACTGACGAAAAGTAATCGCATCAATAAAACGTGCGAGCGGAATCAGTTTATCGTAGGCATTCATATGCCCTTTTTTCAGCTCCTTCTCTCTGAAGAGGAGTCCGCCGGTGATCCAGGCCGGAATTCCCAGTGCATTGAACATCCATGTTTTTTCGATAATAAAACCTGCACCGGTCAGCACTTTATTCAGAGAGGATTTGGTATAGCGGCGGAAATGAAAGAGTCCGCTATCGATTTTATTGTAGAGCACCGGCCATGCGGGAACCAGAATCAGCACCTTGCCGCCAGGTTTGAGGAGAAAGCGGATGTTCTTCAAGGCTGTTTCATGATCCCCGATATGCTCCACCACATTGAGCGCAAAGATCCCATCGTAGGTGGAGGCTATAGCAGCGTACTTTACTTCGAACTCGGGGTCTACCAGATCCATCTGCAGAACCGTTTGCGTTGCAAATTTCCGGCTCAGCGCCCCGCAGTAGTTTTCGCGGATATCGCTCAGGGTGATGTTGGCCTTCTCATGGATAAAAAACTCAGAGATATTGCCGATTCCGCTGCCGACCTCGAGTATTTTACCCTTCATATGCGGGTAAACATGGCCAAACATCCAGAAATTAAAATTTTTTGCATTACTGATTGCTTCCAGTGTATGCAGCCCTTCTTCGTCGTGTTCTTTGAAAGTAAAATCTTCCATTTCTGTTGCAATATTAAAACAGATTGAGTAATTTTAGGACTTCTATAGAAACAACTGTCGTGAAAAAGATCCTTATTTTGACTGCACTAGTTGCCACTTTTTTTGCATGTGAGAAAGAAGAGAGGCAAGCTTTAGTAATTCCGGATCCGATTGTAACACCACCTGATTATAGAGAATCAGTTGTAGGAAATTATATAGGAACTAAAAACGATTACTCTTGGATGATGCCCATGCCTCCAAATACATCTCCACATATTTCTGATACCACGTATGCATGGTCATTTAGTATCGTTATGGACACGACGTCTGACAGTACAATTATTGCTGATAGCTATTTGTTTAAAGTAGACTCCAACTTAACTTGTATGGAGTTGCAGATGCCTGGTCCTACCATACGAGAGTTTACCTTTAGTCATGATACAGCTAGAATCTTTTTACGTTCAGGCGGACATGGAGGCTACTGGACAAAAACTATTATAGGGATAAAACAATAAGATTATCGGAAAAGATTGTATCGGAGTATACAATAAATCGCTCTGAAGCCATCTTTCCAGCTGATTTTTTTGCCCTCAGCGTACGTACGCCCATAATATGAAATGCCTACTTCATAAATACGCACATAAGGTACCCGAGCAATCTTCGCTGTTACTTCAGGTTCGAAGCCAAATCGTTTTTCTTTCAATTCCAATGACTGAATAATTTCACGTCTGAACAACTTATAACAAGTTTCCATATCAGTCAGGTTCAGGTTGGTGAACATGTTCGAAAGGAAGGTGAGAAATTTATTGCCGATGGTATGCCAGAAGAAGAGAATACGGTGCGGACGACCACCGGTAAAACGGGAGCCGAACACCACATCTGCGAAGCCATCCAGCACGGGCTGCAGCAGAATTTTATATTCTTCCGGGTCATACTCGAGATCGGCATCCTGGACAATCACAAAATCACCCGTCGCTTTTGCTATTCCGGTATGAAGCGCTGCACCTTTGCCACTGTTCCGTTCGTGATGAAAAAGACGGATTTCTTCCTGCGGATGCGTACGCATGAACTCCTCTACCACCTCCACACTGCGATCGGTAGAGCAATCGTTCACAATGATCATTTCTCTGGTAACTCCGGCAGGCAAGGTTACTCTGCTCACGCGCTCCAGCATGGGACGGATACTTTGTTCCTCGTTGTAGCAGGGGACAATAATGGACAGTTTACCGCACGTCATCCCTGCGAAAGTACATTTTCTTCAGGAATGCTGCTCACGATGGCAGGCCGTAAAATTCACACCGAAGAAGAAATATTCCCGCATCAATCCATTTTTCTTCCACAATTGCTGTTCTTTTTCAATTGCCTTCTGGTACCCATACTTATTGAATAAAAACGGAGGATAGGCTCTGACATAATGAACACTTTCCTGCGGGATACGGAGTCCCTGCGCTTCAAATTCCTTTCTCCAGACAGCCAAAGAACGGATATTTTCGTTACCCAGCAAGATGGTTTTTTTCAGCCGCTCATCATAAAATTCAATCACCCGTTTGTTACCGCGTTGCTTGTAGAGCTTTACCGACTGAATGACATTGTTTCCGTTCTCCTCGATAATAACCATGTCACCATCTGCTTTGAGGTGTTTCTTCAAAATCGCCAATGCCTGTGGTAGCGGCTCGAGGTGATGCAGTGTATCCTGTACAATGATATAGTCATACTCCTGATGAGAAGCAGCAGGATCGAAAATATCCTCATAATCAAACGTGAATCCGGAAACATCGCCAAACTGTGACCAGTATTTAATCCGCGTCGGGATTTCCTTATAATAGAACTCCAGAGTTGTGCCGTGTATTTTATAACCGTTGAGAGCCAGAAAAAGTGCAGTTGTACCATATCCACAGCCCACATCCCAGATGAATGAGCCCGGCTTAGTAATATGCTGTTGAATATACTCCAGACGCTGGCAAAAATAGGCCTTACGGAAATCCAGACTATCCGTATCCGTATGATATTTATAATATGACCACAACGAAGGCTGGCCCTTTAGTTCCTCCAGGAAAAGATTAAAGAAAGTTTCAATTTTCATCATTTTCAGGCAGCAAAATTACTATAAAAAGCGTTTAGAGGGGTGAATCACAATTCGTGTATATTTGAAAAAAACTTCAAGCCGGACTAACCACAAGAAAACAGATACGGCTTTAACTATCAATAAATTATAAATTGATGAGAAAAATTCTTTCGGCATTGTTGATATGGATAGCCCTCTCGTCGTTAGTTGTATTTATCCTGAATAAATTATTTTTTTCGGAGACGTATGAAGATCTGAAACCCAAAAACGAATTTGTTCAGTTGCAGGATGGCAAATTTGTTTTGAACGGAAAACCCTTTTTCCCTATTGCACTAAATTTTGTTGTTTCACTCAGTACCAATGACACTAGTCTTTGGCCAGCGGTATACGTAGGATACTTACCTGATTCACTCAGGTTCTCAAATAAGGAAGATTGTTTGAAGGAACTAAGAGCGACACTTCAACTTATCAAGGATGTTGGTTTTAACACGGTTCGAATTACACATATTGGTGAACCTCAAATCAGGAATTTTAAAACCGGATTAGTATCATTTCCCTCTTCAAACGGAAATAACCACGACTATCCGGTATACCTGGAGAATGATCAGGCATACACAAAATATCTGGATGCTATCGAAGAACTGTTGAAAGCAGTAAATGATGCCGGGCTGAAGGCGATCTTTACAGTGAGGATGTTTCACGAAGTTCCGGCCACCGAGAATCATCTGATCAGATTATGTAAACGGTTCAATAACCAGCCGGCGCTTATGGCATATGACTTTTTCAATGAACCCTTGTATTTTGATTCTCTTAAACATGAAAAAGCCGATGTATATAAACACACTTTATATTGGAATAAAATAGTTAAGACATTTGCGCCTCATCAACTTTCTACGATCGGCCTGGCCTGTCAGAGGGAATTATTCGCCTGGGACCCGAATCTGGTAAATGTCGATTTTCTTTCCATGCATCCATACGAGTATGAACCTGATCAGGTGAGAAATGAATTATTCTGGTATTACAAACACATCAAAAAACCATGGATCATCGGTGAAACAGGAATCCCTTCTAATAATGATTCAATTCCGTATTCCAATCAGGTAAAATTTGCAGAAAAGATTTTCCCACAGCTTATTAATTGTAATGGCCAGGGTTTTTCATGGTGGCAATACAAGGATCTTGATTGGGGATACTATCATCAGAATTTTCTTGGTGTTATAAATCGGAATGGATTTACCAGAAACAGCAAGAATGAGTGGGTTCACGGTACGCCAAAACCAGTGACTGCAGCGATAAAAGCCTTTAATCCATATATGAAAAAGCAGCCATGCCTTTGTCCGGATAACCAATATAATTACAGTCAAAACACTGCTTTCAGAATCGTCGGTAAACTAGTCGGAGAAAATAATCAACCATTGGAAAATGGCGGAATTCTGGCCTGGGATGAATGGTGGATCAATCATTATTTTAGTCCAACAAAACCTGATGGAACATTTGCGATCTATTCAAATTACCCGTTTTATCACTGGATGGTTTCTGCAAGCATGTATGAAACTATTTTGAAAAATGTTGATCCGTCAGAGGCACAAACTGTCAATGGCGTCCCCACAATTGATTTAGGCACTATCCAGCTAAAAAAAGTGCCGATTAATTAAACAGGTTCATGATTAGGTGCAGGAATTGCTATCTTGGTATGCTCCGAGTATTTTTGAACAGTAAACAGACAAACACCGGATACTAATAAAGAAAACACACTGTTTCTATAGGTATAAGTATGCGTTGTTAAAATAAAAAATGCCCACAACAGCTGCCCAAGAGGCAGAATCAAAAACCATAAAACACCTGGCACCTGTTTTCTCTTTTTATAAATAACAAAAAAAGCAACAAACAACATCACCAATACAACCAAATAATAGACCATTGGAATTACCGTGGCACTGTATAGTACATCCGGATATTCATGTAAATCAGGCAGGGTAACCCGGTACATCACTTTATTCCAATAATAGAGCTGAGGTAACCAGGCTACAAATATTCCGGCGCATAAACTGATTATATGCATGATGGCTGGCCTCCATTTCTGAATACCTGCATAAAGGAAATAACTGATAAGGACTATTGGAAACAGCAGTAAATAATAGCTGGACATAAGAAACAACAAGCCAAGAACTATCCCCTGAAGAAAAAAAGTCAGGCTATTAAATCTTTTAATGTTTTGCAGGGAGACAAAAAGGGTCATTAAAAAAAAATCGAAAATTACAGATGTTTCATAGACTGTATAAACAGTGACTGTAAGCAGTAAAAACAATATCAATACCGCTGAAACACCTGTTTTACGTCCGGACTTTCTCAGAATGGTCAAAAGCTGGTTAAAGCTATAAAACGTATAAAAAACTACCGCACTCAGAATAAAAAACAGGAAAGAGAACGAATAGCCGTTTGGATACTCATTCAGCAATGGTGCAATTACATTGGCGGAAAGGAAAAATGGAGACAAGAGCAGGCAAATAGTATAGGGCTCAGCGAATATCTTTTTTCCATCTAACGTTGAAACGGTTGAGAATCGGTCTGCATCAGATTTATATTGATAATTTCCATTTATCAGTTCCGGGTCATTAAATTTCCAGAAAGCGGTATAGTAACCATATGCGGATTTGGATCTCTTGTCAAAAACGGTTTCAGGATTACTAAGGTCAACTTTTTCGTATATGATTACACCTACAATGAAAGATAAAAATAAAGAAAGAAGTAGATTTGTTCTGTCAGGGATCATGTTTTTGAAATTACAATTACAAATCTATTAATTCTGAAAGTGATATTTGCCGGGAAATCACCTGAGCATAGTTTTTATATTTAGCTGGTTTATAACGATCTGCAAAATCTACGACTTTTATTATCTTCGCAAAACCTAATAAATATGAAAATCAAAGCTCCCCTCTATCTGCTATTTGCCGGTATTCTTCTGACCACATCCTGTTCACAGGAAGAAACAGTTAATCTGTATTCCGTTTCATTCGATGAACTGGATGGGTTTACACATCATGGTACCATTAAAAAAATCAGTTTTTCGCACAGCGGAAATAAATGTGTTCAACTGAATAAAGATAATTTATACGGGCCAACTTATTCCTGCCTGATCGGTGATATCGGATCAGGGAATTTCAAATTTCTGAAGGTTACTGGTTGGGTACGTATAGAAACCCCGAATGCCAAAATGCAAATTGTCTGTTCAGTAGATAGTGCCGACAAGACTGTCTACTGGGACGAAGTTGACAACAGAGTTGTCAATGCAAAACCGGGAGAATGGAAGAAACTGGAAAAGACTTTCGATCTGAGTAAGGTGAATAGTCAATCCAATAAACTGAATATTTACCCCATGCACGATGGGGAAGGGAATTCGTATATTGATGATCTTACTTTCTCGTTTGAATAAGTGAAGCCGTTCAGTATCTGATGGTGAAAATCTGGATTGTTTTATATTGACCGAGTTTTGACAAACCAACCTTGGTAAAAACCGGTCGGTTCAATTGAAGACTGTCATCTACTACCAGATAAGATGGATGGTGTATCAATGCACTTTCAATTTTACTATCTTCTGCATCGGTTGCAACACTCCAGCCTTTCAGATTTAAGAAGTAAAGCGCAATATTCGGACTGTAATCACAGATAGCAATTGCCTTTTGATTTCGGTCAATACCCAGATTCTGAATAAACGGTTCCACTTCCTGATAAGGGACATATCTGGTCCAGTCATTTAGCCAGCAATGCTGATCCATCCTGAATTCCTGATGTTTTCTGTTAAAATTCAGGTTTAACAGTAATATACAAATAACAGTCCCTTGAAGGAAATATTGAAACGGTTTTGTTGAAACTGACTTTTCAAATACCTGAAAAACCGATATCCCAAGGAATAAAAGCAATGGAAGCAATGTGATAATATAATAATCGTGGTCATTGAACTGGAGAAGCATCAGTCCAATAAAAGCAGTTACACCGCCGAAATAACCGAGCGTGATAAGCCGAAGATCAGCCGATACTTTTTTGTAAAATCCGATAAAGACCAAAACACAAATTAACAACAAATAATAAATGGGCTTGAAAAAATAAAATTGCACCCAAATTTCCTGAATATGAGTTAAAGTGATCTTAACAACATCCAAATCGGATGGTGTCATCGCTTTCATTAAGAAGACACCTAATCCATACTTCTCGTTTAAATATTTTGCATATTGTATCCAGCCCGCTGCCAGAAACAGAGAAAGCAGTATAAAGGTAATGAAGTAACCTCGTCTTATTTGCCCAATCTCAAAGGAAGGGCGTTTTTGCAGAAAAGACATTAAAAAAAGACCTAACAGAATCAATGAGCCAATTGCAGCTGTAATTTTGATAAGGGAAGCCAATGTCAGGAATACAAAGAACAACGACAATGAAATAACAGTTCCATCCTTTCGCCCCTTTAAAAAATAATACCAGGATAATAGTATAAACCCAAGAGCCGCAGTATCCGGAATAAAATTTGCGGCATAATAGGTTAATACTGGTGACGAGGCAACCAAAGCAGAAACAAGTGCCCTGTTAAGGAAATTCCTCAGAAAAAACCCAGTGATTCCATATGCAGCAATCATTCCGGCTCCATAAACAATAAACATAATTAACCGGTACCAGATTTCATTAAAGCCAAACAATCTATAACAGATAGCGGCCGCATAATTCATTACCGGAAATTCCATTCCGCATATGCCATCCCCCTCCTTTGTTTCATGTACACGTGGATGAAAAAAATCCATACTTTCCTGAGCAAAGTTACGTGCTACAGAGCCGCGGTCACACATCGCCCACATATGGACGGACTGCGGCCTTTGCTGCATCATCGTAAATACATGTGTATACCATGAAACGGCTAACAGTATAAGAACAGGTATAAATTTCTTTATTATCTCCATTTCTGACTTTTGAGTTTAAAGTTGACAGGACAAATCAACAGTTTGAATCATCGATGATATATAAGGGACGGTTCCTTACATTGGAACTCAATCTTGAAATATACTCCCCTATAATACCTATAGAAATTAATTGAACACCACCGATAAACAAGACTGCGAGAATGAGCGAAGTCCAGCCTGGCACATAGTCCTTCGCAATAAACCGTGCATAGAGAGCATACAGACTCACCAAAAATGTCACTCCGCTTACAATAAAACCGGCTACAGTGGCGAACTTGAGTGGTATATTTGAGAACCCGGTAATTCCATCAAGAGCGAACCGAATCATTTTTTTGTAGGTGTACCCTGTTTCACCTGCATAACGTTGATCTCTGTCGTATTCAATATAAGTTTGTCGATAACCAGCCCAGGCAATCTGTCCCCTGAGAAACTTTTGTTGTTCAGGCATTTGTTTCAGTACATCAACAATCTTCCGGTCCATAATACGGAAGTCACCCGTGTCAACCGGGATCTTAACAGAGGTCAGTTTTGACAACAGACGATAGAAAATCTTTGCTGTATACCTTTTCAGAAATGTCTCTCCTTTACGCTGTCTGCGACGGGCGTAGACCACTTCATACCCCGACATCAGCTTTTCCCGCATCACCTTGATTAATTCAGGTGGATCCTGCAGGTCAGCATCAATGATAACAATGTGCTTTCCGGTACAACGGTCAAGACCAGCTGTAACAGCAATCTGATGGCCAAAATTTCTGCTAAAATTGATATACTTTACGAGTGGGTCATTGGAAGCTAATACTTTGATCAATTCAAGCGATTTGTCTCTGCTACCATCATTTATAAATATCAATTCATGAGCATCACTTATGTCAGATGCGACTTTTTTCACTCTGGCATATAGTAAATCTATATTGCTTTCTTCATTATAGATCGGAATAATTATCGATAAATCAGCCATAGCTCCAGTCATCAATCCAGTATCATTTCCGGGATCTCACCTTCCACCACCAACTTACCGGCAGTTGCTTTTCGTATATCCTCCACCGTTACACCAGGAGCCCGCTCCAGTAATACAAACCCTTTACCCGGCACGACTTCCAATACAGCCAGCTCCGTTACAATTTTTTTAACACACTTCACTCCTGTAAGTGGCAGAGAACACGACGGTAACAACTTGCTTTCTCCTGCTTTATTTACATGCTGCATGGCCACGATGATATTCTTCGCCGCTGCAACCAGGTCCATGGCACCACCCATCCCCTTTACCATCTTTCCGGGTATCTTCCAGTTAGCAATATCTCCCTCTTCACTAACTTCCATTGCACCCAATATGGTAAGATCCACCTTTCCGGCACGGATCATTCCAAAGCTGAGCGCTGAATCAAAATAGGCGGTTCCGGGTACTTCTGTAATTGTTTGCTTGCCGGCGTTGATAAGATCCGGATCTTCTTCTCCTTCGAAAGGAAACGGACCCATACCCAGCATACCATTTTCTGATTGCAGCGTTACGTTAACCCCTTTAGGAATATAATTCGCAACGAGCGTAGGAATTCCAATACCGAGGTTTACATAATACCCGTCTCTTACTTCTTTCGCGATGCGCTTGGCAATACCGTTTTTGTCTAACATAGAATTTACAATTAGTCAATTGATCAATTAGCAAATTAGCCAATTGGTAAATCAGCTAATTAATTAATTTATAATGGTGTTCAAAGATAGATATTATTGAATATAATTACAATTGAGTTTTTCGTTTCATTGTGGAGATGATACTGTTTAAAATCCTCTGGATTTCTTTTAATAAAATTGGCAGTTTTTCCTCGTGAGGGTAATGAGGTGATGACTTGCATAATTCAAGCCAGTATGCCGTTTCGTCGGCTTCTTTGGCTGCGATCTTTACTTTATGTAAAAAGTCCTTTTTACTCTCAGCATTCTGTGCCTCCCGAAGATTGGCCCCAATGCTCGTACCGGATCTGAATAACTGATCCGCCATCCTGTACCTTTTACGCTCAATCAGTTTTTCGGAGAATTCAATAATTTCAAGTGCAAATGCAAATGATTTTTCTAGAATGATGTTTGATGATTGATAATTCTTCATTTTAAATGGTTTGTTATAAATTAATAATGCCCGATCAAAAACGAGGCTTGGTTGCACATCAAATATATTGGACAACATCTTTCCTGATGTACCAATAATAACACTTTTTCAAATCATCATTGTTAATAACGCAGTCAAACAAAAAGCAGACTATTAATCAAATACAATTTCTAAATTTTTCAACCAGTAAAAAGTAAATAAGAACCGGGCTTAATTGCAAGACTTACCGTTCACTTGCTTCACTTGCTTCATTTGCTAATTGGCTAATTGGCTAATTGGCTAATTGGCTAATTGGCTAATTGATCCATTAGTTCATTTTCCGTACGGTACGCTGTTCAATACGTTTTTCGTAATCTCTTCCCTGAAAAATTCTGTGCACATAGATTCCCGGCACATGAATATGATCAGGATCCAGCTCTCCTGCCGGAACCAGTTCTTCTACTTCTGCAATTGTAATTTTCCCGAC
>WBZL01000950.1_pt1 | contig 31787 bp, 29 predicted proteins | sample 5204291 | NCBI WGS metagenome assembly WBZL01 (sample SAMN12344345, study PRJNA552823) | activated sludge metagenome | biome: Activated sludge suspended growth; feature: Nitrification reactor; material: Wastewater; isolation source: activated sludge from nitrification reactor of wastewater...
ACTTGAGATTATGCCCGCGAATCAAACCGTGACGACGGGCGAAGTGGCGACCTACACCCTGTCCCTGATGAACGCGGACACCGTGGCCCGGACATACACCCTCTCCGGCAGTGGTCTGGCCCCCCTCACCCTGCCCGATCAAGTGACCGTCCCCGCGAACAGTACCGCCTCCATCCCCTTCTCCGCCCAAGCCGCGAGCGAAGGCGCAAACCCGTTCACCCTCACCGCAACGGAAGAAAACGGCACGGCAAGCGGGCAGGCGACCGCGACCGTGACTGGCGAAGGGTTCCAGCAAGTTGAAGTGGCGATCCTCCCCGCCACTGCCCCGACCGGGCCGGGCGTGCTGACCCCGTTCGATGTGCGAATCACCAACCTGGGCACCGTCCCCGACACCTACGACCTGACCGCCTCCATCCCCGCCGGGTGGGAAGCCTCCCTGACGTTGTTCGGCCAACCCGTCGAATCCGTCACGGTCGCCCCCGGCGCGGGGAATGCCCTCACCCTGAAATTGTTCCTCACCCCCGCGAGCGACGCCACCCCCGGCGATTATCCGTTTACAGTTACCGCTCAGTCTCAATTGCTTTTGCTTTGTAGTGGCGATTTCAATCGCTCTGAGACACAAACGACTGAAGTCGTTACTACTTGCGCGGCAATGACTTCCGACACGGGTGCGGGCCTCGCGCAGGTGGGGAATCTGGGGGTCTCGGTGGCCCTTTCCGGGCCGGGGCAGGTGAGCGGGAGTGGTGTTTGGGACGTGACGGTGACGAACAACGGCGCTGTGGCGGACACGTATGATTTGACCGCTTTCGGGCCATTCGCCCAGTTCGCCCAACTTTCCCCCGCGAGCGTGACGCTGGCTCCGGGCGCATCCCAAACCGTGCAGTTGACCGCGAGCGGGTTCGACTTCCTCCTCGCAACGGACTACCTGCTGGGGGTTCACGCCCAATCGCAGACGCAGAATTACGTGCAGGATGAGGATACGCTGGCGGTCGCGATCTCGCCCGCAGAGGGGGTGGTGGTGGCATGGCAACCCGCCTCGCAGACCGTGAGCGGTTCGACCGTGGCGGCGTTTACAGTCGTGGTGTCCAACACGGGCAATGTGCAGACGATATTCACCCTGACGGGGAGCGGATCATCCGGCGCGAGCGTGGACCTGCCGCTGGGGTCGGTGGTCATCCCGCCCCACGCCGCGGCGACGTTGTTGGTCGCGGCAAACGCCCCCGGCAATGGGACGTACACGCTCACCGTCTCCGCGGACAGTGGCGGGGCACAGGGGAGTGATACGGCAACGCTGGTGGTGGAGGGGGTGGTGCCGCCGGTGGTGGAGATTTATTTGCCGATTATTGTGAAGCCGTAATGTAGTTATGCCAACATCCTCGCATTCCGCCATCGCTATTGCCAATCCCGAGCTGGCGTTCACCGAATAACGTGCCGGATACGTAACTACTCAGCCAGGAGATTAGCCCGAAAAAAAGGGTGAAAGGGGGGCGTACATCCCCCTTTCACCCTTTTTTTGGGAAGTTTCCTCTCTAAGCCTGAGCAGTTACGTCGCGGAAATGCGGAAATAAAGAAGTTGCGGAAGAAGAGTATTGGTTTGATAGGTTAGCTGTCCCCTAAGTAGTTTTTTCTTGAAACTTGGATTTATGCCAACACACACAAGGGTTCGGGGGCGTCACAAATCTTCTTGCTTTTCAGAGGGCGGTTCCGGCAAATCCGGGCTAATGCGTTGATACGCTGTATGAAACAACGGCGACGAAATCAAAAAATCCGCCGTCGCCCGGTTTGAGGCCGTAGGAATGTTATAGAGCACGGCAAGGCGCAGGAGCGCTTTCACATCCGGGTCGTGGGGTTGGGCAAAGAGCGGGTCCCAAAAGAAGATCAGCATATCAATCTCCCCTTCGGAGATTTTTGCTCCCAATTGCTGATCTCCGCCGAGCGGGCCGCTTTTGAAACGATAAACGGGCAGGCCGGTTTTTTCGCTGAGCAAGGTGCCGGTAGTGCCCGTTCCAAATAAAAGATGTTCGCTGAGCGTGCCGCGATTGTACGCGACCCAATCGAGCATATCTTCTTTTCGTCCGTCGTGTGCCACAAGGGCGATTTTTTTCTTTGGGGGAATGGTATGAATTTCTTCGGTTTCCATCGTTTTTATTCCTTAAGTGAGTCCCAAACTTCGGAAGTCTCCAAACGGTTCCAGGTCTACTTAAAGTGCCGTTTGCAAACGAAGTCTTACAAAAAATGTACCCTTAAGACTTCCGAAGTTTGGGGATACGTGGGAGTCACTTCCCCCTCCACACCGGCTCCCGCTTCTCCGAAAACGCCCGCGGCCCCTCCTTCGCGTCTTCGGACGTGAGCATTTGGGTGTAGTGGGGGAGTTGCCCATTGCGGATTAGCGTGTAGCCATCGGGGGTGGACAGCGCGGCGGTGGCGCGGGTGATTTCTTTGACGGCGGCGATGGAGAGGGGGGCGGCTTGAAGGATCGTGGCGGCGACCTCGCGCGCTTTACCCATCACCTCGGCGCGGGGGACGACGGCGTTGACGAGACCCCAACGGGCGGCCTCTTCCGCACCCATTCTGCGCCCGGTCAGGAGCATTTCCTGGGCAATGTGATAGGGCAGGCGTTTGGGCAGGCGCAACGCGGCGGCATCGGCGATCAGGCCGACGAAGATTTCGGGGAGGAAGAATTCCGCGTGGTCGGCGGCCACGATCAGGTCACAGGCCAGCGCGAGTTCAAACCCACCCCCAACCGCCATCCCGTTCACCGCGGCGATGATCGGCTTGTGCAAATCGTGCAGTTCGGTGATCCCGCCGAACCCGCCCACGCCATATTCCCCCTCCAGCGCGTCCCCGTCCGCGGCCGCGTTCAAATCCCACCCCGCGCTGAAGAACCGGTCCCCCGCCCCGGTCAGGATCGCGACGCGGAGATCGGGGTCATCGCGAAAAGCCGAAAACAGTTCGCCCATCGCGCGGCTGGTGGCGTTGTCTATCGCGTTCGCCTTGGGCCGGTCGAGGGTGACTTCGAGGATTTGTCCGTTGCGAGTGATTTTCAGAGATGCGGTCATGAAATATCCTGGGCGTTTTTGACGCAAAGCCGCAAAGCCGCGAAGGAAAAATTTTAAAAAACTTTGCCTTCTTTGCGCCTTCGCGGCTTTGCGTCAAGGTGGCCTAATTTTTCTTCTCGTAAGGCCGCAATAAGGCCCGGGAAATAATGTGCCGTTGAATCTCGCTCGTGCCGTCCCAGATGCGTTCGACGCGGGCGTCGCGCCAGAGGCGGACGATGGGGTTTTCTTCGGCAAGGCCCATGCCGCCGAAGATTTGCACGGCCTCGTCGGTGACGAAGGCGAGCATTTCGCTGGCGTAGAGTTTGGCGATGGCGTAATCTTCGTCTTTGACGGTGCCCTGATCGGTGCGGTAGGCGGCGTCGAGGGTGAGCCATTCGGCGGCGCGGAGGCGGGTGGCCATGTCCGCGAGTTTGAACGAGACGCCCTGAAATTTGCCAATTGCCTGCCCGAATTGGACACGAGTCGCGGCCCATTCCACCGACAGGTCGAGCGCGCGCTGTGCCCGGGCCACGCAGACCGCCGCGACGGACAGGCGGGTGGAGCCGAGCCATTCATTCGCCACGTCGAATCCTTTGTGTTCCTCGCCGAGGATGTTGGCGACGGGGACGCGGCACGCGTCGAGTTCGATGATGCAGTTGTGGTAGCCCCGGTGCGAGACGACTTCGTACCCGCGTTTGACGTTCATGCCGGGCGTGCCTTTGTCCACAAGGAAGGCGGTGATCTTTTTCCGCGGCCCGCGCGGGGTGTGGTCTTCTCCGGTCGCGGCGAAGACGATGACGTAGTCCGCCACGTCGGCGTGGCTGATGAAGTGTTTGGTTCCGGTGAGGAGGTAGTCGTCCCCGTCGCGGACGGCGCGGCATTCCATCCCGCGGAGGTCGGAGCCGGCGTTGGGTTCGGTCATGGCGAGGCAGTCAATCCGTTCCCCGGCGACGGTGGGGAGGAGATACCGTTCGATTTGCGTGCCCCGACAGGCCCGGAGGATGTTGCTCGGGCGGGCGACAAAGGATTGGAGGGCGTAGTTCACTTTTCCCAGTTCAAATTCCATCAACGTGAGGGACACCGTGTCCAGTCCGCCACCGCCGAGGTCTTCGGGCATGTTGGGGGCGTAGAGGCCGTTATGCAGGGCGCGGTCCCGGATTTGCTTTTGCAGTTCCGGGCGGACTTCGCCGGTGCGTTCGACTTCGTCTTCGTAGGGGAGGAGTTCCTTTTCGACGAAGGCGCGGGTGGTTTTGACGATCATTTTTTGTTCGGGGGTGAGGGTGAGGTTCATGGGGGTGGGTCTCAAGTTTTTGGAGGCGGGGGGGAAGACATAATGAGTAATGAGTTATCGCCACTCATTACTCATTACTTATCACTTTCTGCGGATGCCCATTGGTTTCCCGACTTCTTTGGGGGTGGGGAGATTTTGATGGGTTTCGCGGATGGCGGCGAGGGCTTCGAGGACGTGGGGGCGAGCGGGCGATGATCGCGAGGCGGCCATGTCTACGTGGACGATCATTTGTTCGCCGGTGGCGAGGCGTTCGTTTGTTTCGCCGTGGTGCATGGTGTGGAAGAGGTGGACGCGGCGGGTGTCGTAGTCGAGGATTTGGGTGGTGACGTAGAGGGGCGCGCCTTCACTGCATTCGCGGATGTGGTGGATGTGGGTTTCGACGGTGTAGTAAGAGTTGCCGGAGGCACGGTAGGCGTCGTCAATGCCGAGGAAACGGAAGAATTCGTCGGAGGAGTAGCCGAATGCGGCGAGGTAGGCGGCTTCGGTCATGTGACCGTTGTAGTCTATCCACGCGTGGGGGACGGTGGTGTGGTAGAGGCGGAGGGGTGCTCCGATGGGGTCGCCGGGTTGCCAGGGGCGGGTGGTTTGGAGGAAGAGGGAGTCGTCGTAGAAGGCGGGAGGTGCTGATTGCTGATTGGGAGCATCCTGAGCGGAGGGGTTCGACTTCGGCTTTGGGAAGTCGGAACCCGTAGTCGAAGGATGCGGAGGAGGGGAAATTGTCAATTGTGAATTGTCAATTGTCAATTGTGAATTTTGATGAGGATTGCCGAGGTGCCAGAGGCGGGAGGAGTTGAGGAGTTCGATCTGGCGGATGAGGAGGTCGTCGCGTTCGGCTTCGAGTTCGTGGATGGGGCGGCCTTCGGTGAGGCGGTTGCATCCGTCAATGACTTTTTGGGCGAGTTCGTCGGTGAGTTCGGGTGCTTCGAGGAACGTCCACGGGGATTGGAGGGAGGGGCCGAACTGGTGGATGAGGTGGGCCATCCCCCCCGCGCCGCCGCCGAGGTGGAGGACGGTGAGCGGTCCCATCATCGCCCAGCGCAGGCCGGGGCCGTAACGCACGGACATGTCAATCTCTTCGACGGTGGCCATGTCGTTGTTGATCATGTGCAGGATTTCCCGCCAGACCGCTTCCATGATCCGGTCAGCGACAAAGCCGGGGATTTCTTTGGTGAGTTTGAGGGGTTGTTTGCCGGTGGCGCGGTAGATGTCCACGGCGCGTTGATGGAATTCGGGGCTGGTTTGTGCGCCAGCGACCACTTCGACGACGGGCATCAGGTACGGGGGATTGAACGGGTGGGCGACGAGACACCGTTCGGGGTGGCGGACGTGGATCGCCATTTCGGTCATGCCGTAGCCGGATGTGCTGGAGGCGATGAGGCTGTCCGGGGGCGCGGCGGCGTCTATGGCGGTGAGGGTGGCGATTTTGAGGGGGAGTCGTTCGGGGACGTTTTCCTGGATGAATTCGGCGTCGGCGACGGCTTCTTCGAGGGTGTTAACGAAGTGAAGTTTGTCCGGGTGGGCGTCGGGATGCAGGCCGATCCGGGCGAGCGTGGGCCAGACGCTTTCGATTTTCTGGCGGAGGCGGGTTTCGGCATCCGGGGCGGGGTCGTAGGCGGTGACGGTCATGCCGTTGCGGAGAAAGTGCGCGGCCCAGCCGGAGCCGATGACGCCGGTGCCGATAATGGCGATGCGGGAGGGGAGGTTAATGGTCAATTGTGAATGCTCAATTGTGAATGGGTGAATGGGGAGATAGGGGATAAAAAGATTATACTCGTGAGTTTTGGTGGGCTTAGGAAGAAAAACTACTTTGATCGGGGTCGTGTTTAGACGGCGACGAGTGCGATCAAAGCGAATTAGCTACAGGGATGGTAAAGATGGATCGCTCCTCAAGATTCATCTTTTATTCGCAGTGTTAGCGTATAGGAAAAATCGTATTTCAATATAAATAACCCCATAATTTCATTTGCGTCATTTGGTAATTCTGAAAATGGAGGCATTTTTTCAGTCAAGTCTATTTCTTGTACAAGATTTCCCTCTTCAAAAAGAAGTTCAAGATACTTGCTGTAACTTTTCCACCAGCTTAAATAGATACTTCCGCCAGTTCCTCTTCGAAAATCCGTTCCAATCACTAATCCCCCCGTAAAATTTAAAGGCAACTGTAAACCATGATAAGTCACCATTCCCCATAGGTCCCGAAAATTCCGAAAAGGTTGAATATTTTCAATTCGAGCGTATTTATCATCCCTGGTTCGTAAAGTTATTTCATCCAAAAAGAGTTTTTCCTCGCAAATATATCTTGAGTAGAAACCCCGGTAGCATGAAGTCATGGGGGACATAGGTTTCATTCCAAAATCTTCTGGAATGGGTAGCCTACCACTTATTGCGAGGATAGGGAATTCCTGGCGGTTGTAAATGAGGGTATCAACAACTTGTTCGGTCATTTATTACAATCCCAAAGCAACCCGCAATTTCCCATTAAGCATCTCAATCAACTTTTGATCTGCCTCCCCCAAGGCACGAACCACCAGCGATTTGTGCAACAACGCCAGTTTATGTGCTCTGAACACGGATTGAAATTGCAGACCAGTTCTCACAAAGGACGGGTGAGATTTTTCAAGAATCAAATCGGATGGAAGGATATCAATTGGAGTTGACGAAGAAATAAATAAACAAAGTACATCATCCATCCGAGAAAGTAGGTTATCCGGCGTTAGAATAACTGCTGGCCGGACTTTCGTGCCGGATAAGTCTGAAAACGGATAACGGACGAGAACAATACTTCCCCGCCTTACGATTTGCTTGCCCATTCCACATCCTCCCCATCCTCGATGGAATAGACATCTTCCGCTTCCGACGCCAACCAGTTGTAACTGCCGCCTTCTTCGGCCAGACGCATCAGCTCTTGGGTTGGAATATCGTTGGTATGAACTTTTTGTTTCCTCGATTTCCTTCGCGAAATCAAAAATTCGGCAAACACTTCCACCTCATCCTGTTCTTCAGGCGTCATTTTTTCAAGCAGGCCAATTACATTCGTAGAAATCATGTGTAAGTCTCCTGGAAAAATTTTACCATTCCCGCGACCCGTTTAAAACTGCACATTTCCTCCCCCCTTCAACCCAAACCTCCCCCTCGCCTCCTCCGCCGACCCGATCTTCAACCCCAACTCATCAAAAATCCGCCTCGCCTTCTCCACATACTCCGCATTCGACTCCGCCAACTTCCCGCGACGGATGTACAGATTATCCTCCATCCCCACGCGGACGTTGCACCCCATCAACGCCCCGACCGTGATCAGGTCAAACTGATACCGTCCCCCACCGAGCACCGCGATTTCGACCTCGTGCCCCAACAACCGTTGCGCCGTCCGCACCATGAACACCACGTTATCAATGTCCGGGCCGACGCCGCCGAGGGTATTCATCACCATCTGCACCATGATCGGGGGCTGAACCAACCCCAGGCTGGCGTAATAAGCCAGGGTGTACAGATGCCCCACGTCGTAGGCTTCAAACTCCATCCGCGTCCCCGTTTCGTTTTGTAGGGTTTTGAGCATATACTCGATGTCGGCGAAACTGCTCGTAAACGGCTCCGTGCGGGTAGATTCGAGAAACTCCCGCTCCCACTCGAACCGCCATTGCCCCTCATACTTCGGAATCATCGGAAACCCGCCGTAGTTCATCGTGCCCAAATTGCACGAACACAGCTCGGGCTGGAGCATTTTCACCACATTCAGCCGCTCCTCAATCGTTTGCCCGGTCGCCCCGCCGGTGGTCATATTGATGATCGCGTCCGTCTCCGCTTTGATGCCGGACGCGTACGCGCGAAAAATCCCCGGATCAGAGGTAGGGCGGCCATCTTTTGGGTCGCGGGCGTGGATGTGGATGATCGCCGCACCCGCCTTCGCCGCGGCGACCGCATCGGCGACCACCGCGGCGGGGTCAAACAATATGTGCGGGGACATGGTAGGGGTAAAGCTCGCGCCGGTCACGGCGGCTGTGATGAGGATGTTTTTAGGCATAAAGCACCTTCTATTGAGTGAATGTTTTCATTAACCAGAAAAGCATTTACACAGAGATTCACAGAGAAAACTGGAGATTTCATAGAAGAAAAAACTCTGTGATGTCTTCGTGCATCTCTGTGTAACATCGGGTGATGGTTTTTCGAAGATTGGTTCAATTTTCGGAAATTGAACCAATCTGGAAACGCAAAAGTTATGCGCGATTGACCCAGTAGAAATTATCCCGCGCCGAAATTGGGGAAAATGTTTAGAGAGCGGCGGGGACTTTTGGGAGGGGCATCTTGGGGGGGGGCTGAATCCGGTTCGGGTTCCGTGGCGGGCGCCGTTTCGCGTTTGAATTGCATCCGGTACAGGCGGGCGTACAAACCGTCGAGGGCGATCAATTCCGGGTGCGTGCCCAGTTCGACCAGGCGACCCTCTTCGAGCACGGCGATCCGGTTCGCATTTTGCACGGTGGACAAGCGGTGGGCGATGACGATGCTGGTTCGGTTTTGCATCAGGCGTTCGAGCGCTTCCTGCACCAACCCTTCGCTTTCACTGTCGAGGGCTGAGGTGGCCTCATCGAGAAGCAATATGCGTGGGTCTTTGAGCAGGGCGCGGGCAATAGCGATCCGCTGACGTTGTCCGCCGCTCAGTTTTACCCCGCGTTCCCCCACGAGCGTGTCATACCCGTTGGGCAGTTGTTGGATAAATTCATGGGCGTTTGCCGCCTGCGCGGCGGCGATGAGTTCCGCCTCTGTCGCCTCCAGCCGCCCGTATAAAATGTTTTCTCGCACACTGCCGCCGAACAACAAGGTTTCCTGTGGCACGATGCCAATCTGTTGGCGTAAACTTTGCAGTTGCACCTCCCGCAAATCCGCCCCATCGATCAGGATTCTCCCTTGCGTGGGATCATAAAACCGCGCGATCAGGTTCACGAACGTGGTTTTCCCCGCCCCGCTCGGGCCGACGAGCGCGAGCACTTCCCCGGGTTGAACATCCAACGAAATGTCCGTCAACGTGTGGACTTTCAGATTGTCTTTGTAGGCGAACGACACCTGATCGAAGGTGATGCGACCCTCTACGGCGGGGAGGGGACGGGCACCCGGCTGGTCGCGGAGTTCCGATTGGGTGTCGAGAATTTCAAACAACCGGTTCGTTGCCCCCAGAGCCTCCTGCAAACTCGACCATAACCCGGAAAATTGCCCGATAGACCCGGCGATCGTCATCGTCAACAAGAGAAACATGAACAACTGCCCGGCCGTGAGCCGCCCCTCGAGCACTTCGATGCCTCCAAACCAAAAAATCGAGACGACCGCGGCAAACCCCAAAAAAGAGATAGTCGGCCCGAAGGTGGAGGACAGCCGAATGCGTTTCATCGCCAGGGCCACCGTTTGTTCGATGCTTTTCGTAAAGCGTTGAATTTCGTACGCCTCGCGAGTGAAGGATTGCACCACACGAACCCCGCTCAGGGATTCTTCCACCACCGTCGTGGCGTCGGCGAGTTGATCCTGCACGGAAGAGGACAGGGCACGGAGCCGCCGCCCAAAAATGAACCCGAACACCATCACCAGCGGAATCAGGGCGAACATGAACAGCGTCAACCGCCAGTCGGTGACGAGGATCAAGATCAGCGCCCCGACAAAACTCAACGACTGCGAAAGCGCTGTGGAAATGTCCGAGGTCACCACCCCGCGGATGGTGGACACATCGTTCGTCAACCGGCTGACGAGTTCCCCCGTCCGGCGTTCGTTGAAGAAGCTGAGCGAAAGCCCGTGCAAGTGCCGGAACAATTTGAGCCGCACATCCGCCATTACCCGCTCGCCAATGGACGCCAATAAATAGCCTCGGATGAAGTAAAAAACGCTTTGTGTGGCAAAAATCAGGATAAGGGCTACCGTGATCCGGTTGAGCAGGTCCCGGTTGTTGTCCCGAAAGACGGCGTCAATCAAAAACTGGAGCGTGTACGGGCCAGCCAACCCCAGAATACTGCCGACGATGATGGCGAACAGCGCCACAATCAGGCGGGAGCGGTAGGGGCGCACAAATTCAAACAACCGGCGGAATTGTCGGGTATCAGAAAGTTTGGGACGAGGGTTATTTTTGGGTTCCATAGGGAATGCAACGCTTTGACCGGGGCCAGCAACGGTTAGATCAAAATCAATTCAGTTTGTGGGCCGCTGAGAAAAATCGTCCCGGTTTCTGTCACGAGCACATCTTCTTCGAGACCAATGTATCCATATCCCGGCACCATGAGTCCCGGTTCGACGGTGTACACATGCCCAACTTCGAGGGGGCGATTGGGCGTCTCACCGTACCGCTCCCAGCGCGGGCCAAGAATCCCCCCTCCGTCGTGGCACAACCGCCCGAGGTGATGCCCGGTGGCGTATTTGTATTCGGGATACCCCGCGTCGGTGATGATTTTGCGGGCAATGGCGTCAATCTCGACCCCCAACATCCCCGGTTTCATCGCGTTGACCGCTTCCTGGATCGCGCGCACGACCGTTTCAAACCCCCGTTGCACCGGCTCGGGCGGGGTCGTTTCCCCAGGCGCGAGCACGTACGCCATCCGTTGAATGTCCGAACAATACGCGTTTTCCTTCACCCCAAAGTCGAAATGGATCAACTGCCCGGGCTGGATCACGATCTCGGTCGGTCCGGCATGCCCGACCGGGGAATCGGGGCCTGCATTTACCGCCGGGCAGGATTCGTATTCCCAGGCGGTGGTCAATCCCAGTTCGGCAACGCGGCGGTGCAAAAAATCGCCCACATATTTTTCGGTCAGGCCGGGTTCGAGCAATTCGAACGTTTCCCCGTAAAGTTGTTCTGTGGTGCGGATCGCGGTGCGGATGTGGGCGACTTCGGTGGGGGTTTTGCGGGTGCGGAGGGCGTTGATGATGTGTTCGGCGGAGATCAACCGGGTGGCGTATGGGGTGCCTTGCAGGTACTTCGTCAGGAGTTGGTACATGCCGAAGGTGAGGCCATCCGCAAGGACATCGTCAGTGGAATAATTGATGGCGATGGTTTTTGGATCGAGGCGGTGTAGCACTTCGAGGAGCGGGGGGCTGATCGCTTCGTCGTACCCGATCACATCGTACGCCCCCACGCGTTGGGCCGCTTCCGCTTCAAACCGCCCGACGATGGCGATCTTTTCCCCGGTCCGGGTGATGATGAGGGCGCTTTGCCACGTCAGGTCGTGCCCGTAAATGAGGGGAAGCACGGGATCACCCCCCGCGGAGGTTTCGCGGACAAAGGTGAGCCAGAGATCGATGTGTTGTTCCTGAAGAATGAGGATAGCCTGGTTGACTTTTTCTTGAATGAGGTTGGACATGGGATGGCCTTATTAATGGGGCGCCTTGAAGGCAGAGTGGGTTGTGGAATTCAGTATATCATAGCGGAGAAGTGGCATCTTCGTTGTGTGTCTGCAAACATCAATTCTCAGTTTGCCACGAACGGCGTTCCTTCATGGGCATCCTTTGCGTTCAGCGAGGTCGTTTGAAGGAACGCCGTTCATTGAGAATCGCTGATATGCAAAAGATGTCAGGAGCACCCTGAGCGACTTTCGTTTTCCGAACGACGGAGGCTTTGCGTAGTAGAAAGGCGCGTGTCGCACACCCTCCTTCGGGAAATGGCTGACGGTGACCGTTTCAACATGATGGACGAAAGATTTCCCCAACCCCCTTGACTTAGAGTTAACTCCAGATGGTACACTGTTTCGCGAGGTGAATTCATAAAGATTAAAAAAGGAGCTCAAAATGGAAATCAAACGAAGTGGTTCCCAACCTTCCACCAAAGGAGCGGCTGACTATTTCACCGGCAATGTGCGGGTTGACCCGTTGAATCAGGCAAGCGCGCCCGCGCGGGTGGTCTGTGTTTACGTCACCTTTGATCCGGGTGCGCGGACTGCGTGGCATACGCACCCCCTCGGACAAACGCTCGTGGTCGTGATGGGGTGCGGGCGGGTTCAACGCTGGGGAGGTCCCCTTGAAGAAATCCATCCCGGCGACGTAGTGTGGATTCCTCCTGGTGAAAAGCACTGGCATGGTGCCGCACCCAACACTGAAATGACACATCTCGCCATTCAGGAAAACCTTGATGGCATGACGGCCAATTGGATGGAAAAGGTCAGCGACGATCAATATCTGACCGGAAACTGATGATCAAACCTAACCATCAGGAAAAAATGATGCAAACTAAAAAATTAAACAATGGCGTGGAAATCCCGATCCTGGGGTTCGGCGTATTTCAGATCAATGATTCCGCCGAATGTGAAAGAAGCGTGGTGGACGCGATTGAAACCGGATATACCACCCATATTGACACGGTAGCGTCCTACCAAATCGAAGAAGCCGTTGGCAGAGGCTAGGAACCAGAAAACTGGATGTATGACAAACACTTCTAATCTCAAAGGCATCGGCTTTCTTTTACTGGCGATTCTGATCGGTTCGCTTCAAGCCGTGGCGGTCAAATGGATCGGCGGCAATTATTCCGTGCTGGAGATCGTCACCTTCCGCAGTCTGGTGGCCCTGCCCATCACCGTTCTCTTTTTTCGGTTTGAAGGCAAAAAAGAACTGCCCACCACAAACCATCTCAAGCTTCAAATTGTGCGCGGGCTGTTCCTTTTTCTCTCCTACACCACCTTTATGATGGGACTGGCGGCCCTGCCGCTCGCCGACATCGAATCAATTCGTTTTTCGGGGCCGATGATGATCACCGTTTTGTCCGTTTTTATGCTGGGCGAAAAAGTAGAACTGCGGCGCTGGCTTGCGTTGATCGTCGGCTTTGCAGGCATTCTCCTGATCGTGCGCCCCGGTTCGACGCATTTTAACGAAGGCTCGCTTTTCGTGTTGATCTCGGTTCTTTTCTACGCCCTCACCGTGATCCTCACCCGAAAGATGAAAACGACCGACAGCAGTGCCACGATGGCGTATTTCAGTTCATGGGTCTATTTGATCGCCGCCTTTATTGTTTCGCCCCTGGCCGCCGCCGTGGGAGAAATCCCCAACGCACACCCCAGCATGGCCTTTCTCTTCCACGCCTGGACCCTACCGACCTTGCTGGACCTGTTCATCATGTCCGGGCTGGGACTCATTTGGGCTTCCTGGGCGTATTTTTCAACACGGGCCTACAGCACCGCCCAAGCGTCCGTGATCGCCCCGTTTGAATATGCCTCCCTGCCTATCAGTATGATGTGGGGCTTTCTCATCTGGCATGAAATTCCCGTTGGCATGACCATCGCAGGCGCGGCGTTGACGCTCCTGAGTGGTTTATATATCTTGTATCATGAACAAAAGCCAGTACAAAATCCGCTGGTGATGGATAATGCCGCATTGGAAAATGAGGCATAAGGAGAAAAATCATGGAATACGCTCGATTAGGTTTAACCGGAATGAAAGTCTCGCGCATTTGCCTTGGCTGTATGGGCTTTGGCGATGCGGCTTGGGTCCACAAATGGGTCCTCAACGAGGAAAACAGCCGCCCGATCATCCAGAAAGCGCTCGAACTGGGCATCAATTTCTTCGATACCGCCAATGTCTATTCCATTGGCGTGAGTGAAGAAATCCTCGGACGCGCGTTAAAAGATTTCGCAAAACGGGACGAGGTCGTCATTGCCACAAAGGTACGTGGCAGAATGCACGACGGCCCGAATGGCGAAGGGCTATCGCGCAAGGCCATTCTCAGCCAGATTGACCAAAGCCTGAAACGGCTGGGCACCGATTACGTGGACCTGTACCAGATTCACCGCTGGGATTACGAAACCCCCATTGAAGAAACGATGGAAGCCCTGCATGACACGGTGAAAGCGGGCAAAGTCCGTTACATCGGAGCCTCCGCCATGTTTGCGTGGCAGTTCCAAAAAGCCCTGCATGTTGCCGAAACACATGGCTGGACGCGCTTCGTCTCGATGCAAAATCATCTCAACCTGATCTACCGCGAAGAAGAACGCGAGATGATGCCGCTCTGCCGCGCCGAAGGGATCGGTTCCATCCCCTACAGCCCCCTCGCCTCGGGCCGCTTGACGCGGGACTGGGCCTCGGACAGTTCCCTGCGGGCCGAAACCGATCAAATCGCCAAAGGCAAATACGATTCCACTGCCGAAACAGATCGCCAGGTCGTAGAGCGCGTCGCGGAAACCGCGGAAAAGCACGGGGTCCCGCGCGTGCATATCGCGCTGGCCTGGCTGTTGCAGAAACCGCCTGTGACCGCCCCCATCATCGGCGCAACGAAAATTTCACACCTGGAAGACGCCGTCGGCGCACTGTCTGTGAAACTAACCCCGGAAGAGGTCGCCTACCTCGAAGAGCCATATGTGCCGCATCGCATCGTGGGGCATCAATAAACCATAAAGTCGCCGAAAAAAGGAAGTGGCGGGATAGGCATCCCGCCACTTCCTTTTTTTTGGAATTCCATCCCGTCAAAAACGGAAGAGTTGGAAGACTTTCTCATCTGAGTGGGTGAGCGAAAATCTTGACAGGCCGTTAATAAGTTGTTATTCTATTAGTTAGTTTACTGAACTAACTATGTCTCCTTTCAAAGCCACCCGTCATTCCACAAAAGAACACAATCTGCGCTTAATTCTCAAAACCTTTTATGGGACCGAGGAGATTAGTCGTGCGGATGTTGCTCGGGCAACGGGATTGTCCAAAGCAACTGTAACTGATCTGGTTAGCGAGTTGATGGAGAAGAGACTGATCTCCGAAAGCCGGTATGCAGAGGCTCTGGTCGGGAAACCGCCGCTCCTCTTGAAAATCACCCCCAACGGACGGCACTTAATCTGCGTCGATCTCGCAAATCAGGAATTCAGAGGGGCGGTGGTCAATCTGCGAGGCGAATTTCTTCACACGTTGAATCTCCCCAGAGAGGGGCGAGTGGGGCAGGAAGCGATTGAACTGGTCTATCAATTGGTGTCTGCCCTGATCGAAAAAACAAGCGCACCGATTTTGGGCATCGGGATTGGAACCCCCGGTTTGATCGACACCACCCACGGGTTTGTGCAATATGCTGTCAATATGGAATGGCGAGATGTTCCACTTGGAGAATACCTGTTTACTCGTTACCATCTCCCAGTTCACATTGCCAATGATAGTCATCTCGCGGCTTTGGCGGAATCTCAGTTTGGACAAGTCCAACCTGACCAAAACCTTGTCGTGATTAAATTGGGACGTGGAATCGGTGCAGGTATTGTCTTGAATGGGCAGTTGTATCAAGGCGATGGTTTCGGGGCAGGTGAAATCGGACATATTCGCGTGGTTGAAAACGGCCTGCCCTGTCGTTGCGGGAATACAGGCTGTCTGGAAACTGTCGCAACCAGTCGGGCGATTGTTCAGCGTGCGCTGGCGATGGCGGGTAATTGGAATTCATCCACCTTGCATGGTATTTCCTCTGATCAGATGACCATCAGCTTAATTTTTCAGGCTTATAAAGATGGTGACCTGCTGGCCCGCGAAATTGTCGATGCTTCCGCGGACGCGTTGGGGAAAACAATCGCCAATCTTATTGGTATTTTGAACATTCAACATGTCATCATCTCGGGGTACATGACCAATTTTGGCGAAACGTGGCTCTGCAAAATTCGCGAAAGTGCCCAACAAAGTGCGTTAGCCGCGCTGTCCACCAAAACCGAAATTAAATATAGTGCGCTGGGTGAAGATGAAGTCATTCAGGGCGCCTCGGCTTTACTCCTCACCCGTGAACTGGGGATCACACCCCAGCCCAATTTCATCGTTCAGCAAAAGGGAGGCATGTAATGAGTCGAACAATAACTTCTGATTCCAGATTGCGTGTGGGCGTGGATGTGGGCGGTACCAAGGTGGCGGTTCTGGTTGCAAAAAATGGACAGGAACTGGCCCAGGCCGTGAACCCGACCCGTTTGAATTCGCCTGACGACACGCTGACCGGGATCGCTGAAACCATTCAGCAGGCCGTTTCCCAAACTGGGGGCGAAATGGCGGATGTGGAGGCGATCGGGATCGGGATTCCCGGGCGGGTGGACCCCTGGCAGGGTACGGTTCAGTTGGCGGTTAATCTCAAACTCCGCGATTTGGCTGTTGGGCCGATGCTTGTAGACAGGTTAGGGGTTCCGTGTTTTTTAGAAAACGACGTCCGTATGGCCGCGCTGGGGTTGAGGTTTCACCCGGACTTCGCCCATGCGGATAATCTTGCGTATCTCAGCATCGGTACGGGGATCGCCGCTGGCATTCTCCTTAAGGGTGAACTCTATCGGGGACTGAACGGGATGGCGGGAGAAATTGGGCATATCGAAGTGATACAGAATGGCCCGCGTTGTGTATGTGGGGCGGCGGGTTGTCTCGAAGCCGTTGCCGCTGGCCCCGCGATTGAAAACCAAATGGCAGAGGTCCTGGCTCGTTCGTCAGGGAAGCCTGTGCCCGCTCCCCATCTTTCGACCGGACAAATCTTCCAAATGGCCGCGGATGGAGACCCCTGTGCCTCGGAGCTTGTCGCGCAAGTCGGCCAGCACCTGGGATGGGCGGTCAAACTGCTTGTATTAAGTTACGACATTGAATGGGTTGTCTTTGGCGGTGGCGTTTCCCGCGCGACCGCGTTTCTCGATACGATTTTGCGGAATATAGCCCATCGGCGGCAAGAATCAGATTTAGCCCGAGAAATGCTCAAACCAGAGATGATTCAGCTTCTTCCCCCCAATTTCGACGCCCCCTTATGGGGTGGCATCGCACTGGCCGAAAAAGGCCTGGTGCGGGAAGAAAAGTAAAGACTAATTTCAAAAGGAGGTGGTTCGCCACAAATATCCATAACCCTCAATCCCTTTTCCCTTCGTAAACCCTCTCTTTTCAATTACCTATCTTAAGGAGTCTGCCATGATGAAGAAACTGCTCACCCTGTTGAGCCTGCTCATGATTGCGAGCATGGTATTAGCGGCCTGCCAACCGGCGGCCACAGAAGAACCCGTTGCCGAAGAACCCGTCGCGGAGGAACCGGTTGCGGAAGAACCGACCGCCGCCCCCGCCGAAACTGAACCGACCGCCGAACCGGCGATGAGTGACAAAGTCCAAATCCGCTGGTTCGTCGGCTTGGGCACGGGCACCAACCCCGAACAAATCGCCATCCAGGAAGAAGTCGTCGCCGACTTCAACGCCTCCCAGGACACCGTCGAACTCGTCCTCGAAGTCGTGCCCTACGATGCGGCCCGCGACACCCTCTCGACCCAGATTGCCTCCGGCAATGGCCCCGACATCATCGGACCCGTCGGCTGGGGCGGCTCGAACGCCTTCTACGGCCAATGGCTGGACGTCGCCCCCTACATCGAAGAAACCGGCTTTGACACCAGCCTCTTCGACCCCGCCCTGCTGAAGTTCTACCAAACCGAAGAAGGCCAGGTCGGCTTGCCCTTCGCGGTGTTCCCCGGCGCGGTCTACTACGTGCCCGCCATGTTCGACGAAGTTGGGCTGGCATACCCGCCCCAGGTCTACGGCGAAAAATACGTCCTGGACGGCAACGAAGTGGATTGGAACTGGGACACCCTGACCGAAGTCGCCAAACGCTTGACGATTGACGTCAACGGCTACAACGCCACCGAAGCGGAATTCGACCGGGCGCAAATCGTGCAGGTCGGCTACTCCCCGCAGTGGCAACACCCCAACAGCATCGCCACCTTCTTTGGCGCGGCGAAAATCTTTGAAGGCGACGCGACGGGCAACTACGCCTCCGCCATCCCCGACAACTGGAAAGGCGCCTGGCAGTGGTACTACGACGCCATGTGGGGTGCGCAACCCTTTGCGGCCACCGGGGCCCTGTCCGGGTCCCCCGAATTCGGGAACGGCAACCTGTTCAACGCCGGGAAAGCCGCGATGGGCTTGACCCAGACCTGGTACACCTGCTGTCTGGCCGAGTTCCGCGATGCCGGGTTGGAATTCCAACTGGCCGTCCAGCCGATGAGCGCCGATGGCGTCGTCCACGGGCGCATCGACGCCGACACCTTCCGCATTTGGAAAGGCACCGCCCACCCGAAGGAAGCGTTTGAAGTGTTAGCCTACCTGATCACGACCGGCGGCGACAAACTCCTGCCGATCTACGGTGCCATGCCCGCGATTGCCTCGAAGACGGACGCGTTCTTTGCCGTCAAGAGTGCGGACTACCCGTTCGTGACGCCGGAGAGTTGGGACGTCTTCATTCAGGGTTTGGCCTACCCCGACACCCCGAGTGCCGAGCAGTACCTGCCCAACTGGAATGAAGCCTTTGCCCGCATCCAGACCTTTGGCGATTTGATGAACAACACCGAAGGCATGGACTTCGAAGCCGAATTCGCCAAGCTCGAAGAAGACCTCACCGCCATCTACAATAAGTAAGTGGTGTAGGATTGTAAAATTCGTTCAATAAAAGGCAGGCCAGTAAATATTACTGGCCTGCCTCCTTAACCAAAAACCACCTGACCTAAAATGACTTCTACAAATCCAATCGAACCACGCGTTGAGTCGCTCCTTTCTTCCATGTCGCTTGCTGAAAAAATCGGGCAAATGACACAGGTGGAGAAAAACAGCATCACTCCTGACGATGTCGCTACCTACTTCATCGGGAGTGTGTTAAGCGGGGGCGGCGGTTATCCCACGCCCAATACACCCGAAGAATGGCGTAATATGGTTACTGGATTTCAAAAAGCCGCTTTGTCAACGCGGTTAGGGATTCCGATGATGTATGGGGTGGATGCCGTGCATGGCAACAACAATGTCATCGGGGCGACGATATTTCCGCATAACATAGGATTGGGGGCCACCCGAGATCGTGAACTGGTGGCGAAAACCGCGCGGGTAACCGCGCTGGAAATGTTAGCGAGTGGCATCCATTGGGACTTTGCCCCATGTGTTGCGGTCCCGCAGGATATTCGCTGGGGGCGGACGTATGAGGGGTTTGGGCAGGACACCAAATTAGTGAGTCAGTTGGGGTCAGCGTATTTACTGGGTTTGCAAAATGCCGGGGAGGGGCTGTCCGACGCGGACGGTTTGTCCGACGCCCACTCCGTTTTGGGATCAGTCAAACATTATATTGGGGATGGGGGCGCGGGATGGGAATCGATTTCCCGCTTTGGCGCGGATTGGGCACCGGAATTGTGGGGAGAGGCCACCCGCGCGGTTGGGATCGATCAGGGGATCACCGTGGGCGATGAGGCATTTATCCGCGAGGTCTTTTTACCTCCGTATATCGAGGCCATCGCCGCAGGTGCACGCAATATTATGATTTCATACACAAGCTGGGGCGGGCTGAAAATGCACGCCCAAAAGTATTTACTCACCGATGTCCTCAAAACCGAATTGGGCTTCACGGGCTTTTTAGTGACGGACTGGAATGCCATTAGCCAGATTCACGCCGATGCCTTTACCGCGATTGTAACGTCTATCAATGCCGGATTGGACATGGTGATGGTGCCTTTCGACTATAAAACTTTCATCGAACTGCTCACCCGTGCGGTTGAAAATGGCGTGGTTGCGATGAGTCGGATTGACGATGCGGTGCGCCGTATCCTACGCGTGAAACTGGAAACCTGTCTGTTTACCCACCCGTTCGGGGATGAATCCCTTTTGAACAGGGTGGGGAGTCCCGAACATCGTGCGATCGCGCGCGAGGCTGTACGCCGCTCGCTCGTTCTACTCAAAAATGAACAGGTTTTCCCCCTGCCGAAGCAAATGTCTTCCATTTTTGTCGCGGGAACCGCCGACGATCTTGGGGCGCAATGCGGGGGCTGGACCATTGAATGGCAGGGCAAAAAAGGCAACCACATGCCCGGCACGACCCTCCTGCAAGCCCTCCAACAGGCTTCCGTCCCGGTTCAATACTCTGCCACCGGCGAATTCCCCGACAACGCGGGCCTCGCCGACCTGGGCATCGTCGTCCTCGCCGAACCCCCGTACGCGGAAGGTGTGGGGGATCGCGAAAACCTCTGCCTGACCGCGGAGGAAATCGCCCTGGTGCATCGTTTGCGCGGGCGATGTGAGAAGTTGCTCGTAATTCTGTATTCCGGTCGTCCCCTGATCATCAACGAAGCCCTCTCGATGGCGGATGCTTTTATCGCCGCCTGGCTTCCCGGCTCGGAGGGGGAGGGCATCACAGATGTTTTGTTCGGGGAATATCCTTTTTCAGGCAAGTTATCTTTTGCCTGGCCCCGCAGTATGGCGCATGTGCCTTATAGTGCCTTGCAAAAAAGTCCTGAACCCCCCTTGTTCCCAATCGGTTTCGGGTTATAAGCCCGGTTTCATTTGAAATTCGGGGAACTTGTCAAAAATTTAACACACCATTCCACAGGAAGTCGCTACTGATGTGACTTCCTGTGCATGCGTAAAAACTGCCCCTATCATACACCCCATGAAAAACGCTTACTCCAAAATAATATTTTCGGTTTATTTCGCCTTTCTGCTCCTTGCCCTGGGCGCATGTCAAGCCACGCCCAGTCCGACCCCGGAAAGTGTGGCAACGGATGTTCCTACCAGCCTGCCAGCCGCGACTGCCACAAATACCGCTGTCCCGCCAACCATGACGCCAACGGAAGAGACGGCACCTCTGTATCTCGATCCGGAAGCGTCCATCGAGGCGCGCGTGGAAGATTTGCTCGCCCGGATGACCATCGAAGAAAAGATCGGGCAGATGACCCTGATCGAGAAAAACAGTATCCAGCCGGGGGCGGTTACGGACTTTTTCATTGGGGGGATTCTGAGTGGGGGAGGGGGATCGCCCGAGATCAACAATGTTGCTCATTGGGCGGAGATGACCGGTAGATTTCAACATGCGGCGTTGGATACCCGGTTGGGAATTCCGATCATTTATGGGGTGGATGCTGTGCATGGGCACAGTAATTTGAAAGGGGCGACGATTTTCCCGCATAACATCGGGCTGGGGGCGGCGGGAGATGCCGATTTGATGGTGCGGATTGGGCAGGCGACCGCGGAAGAGATGGTGGCCACGGGTATCTGGTGGAATTATGCGCCGGTGGTGGCAGTGGTGCAGGATGTACGCTGGGGGCGGACGTATGAATCGTACGGCGAAAATACAGAGTTGGTGACGACGCTGGGGACCGCCTACCTGCAAGGGTTGCAAGGCGATTCGCTTGCCGAACCGATGACGGTTTTGGCGACGCCCAAACACTTTATCGGGGATGGCGGAACAACCTGGGGGTCTTCGGAAACGGACACCTACCAAATTGACCAGGGCGACATGCGGGTGGACGAAGCGACTTTGCGCTCGCTCTTTCTCCCGCCCTACCAGGCAGTGGTGGATGCCGGGGCGATGAGTATCATGGCATCGTTCAGCAGTTGGAATGGAACGAAAATGCACGCGCAAGAACCTTTACTGACGGGCATTTTGAAGGGTGAATTGGGGTTCGATGGGTTTATCGTGTCCGACTGGGCCGGGATTGACCAGATTGACGATGATTTCTACACATCCGTGGTTACATCCATTAATGCAGGCGTGGATATGAACATGGTTCCGTACAACCATCGCATGTTTATTGATGCGATGACCGCCGCGGTAGAAAAAGGCGATATTTCAGTCGAGCGCATTGATGATGCTGTCCGGCGGATTTTACGAGCCAAGTTTATGTTGGGGTTGTTTGAACACCCATTTCCCGATTCAGCCTGGGAAAGTTTGGTGGGGTCGGACGAACATCGCGAATTGGCACGAGAGGCTGTCCGAAAATCGCTCGTGCTCCTGCAAAACGAAAACGAAGTTCTGCCCATTGCGAAGGACACGCCGCTGATTTTTGTCGCCGGGGAGTTTGCGGACAATCTTGGCCCACAACTTGGTGGATGGACGATTGAATGGCAAGGGGCGATGGGCAATATCACGCCGGGGACAACCGTGTTAGAAGCCGTGGAAGCGACGTTGACGGAAGGTGCACGGGTACAGTACAACCGGTTCGGGCGCTTTGAAAATGTGTTGGATGCCAACAATCAGCCTGCCATTGCAGATGTCGGGATTGTGGTCGTCGGGGAAACGCCGTACGCGGAGGGGCAGGGGGATGCGGCGGATTTAGCACTTTCCGAAGGCGATATCGCACTGATCACCAACATGCGCCCGCAGGTGAACCAACTTATCGTCATCCTGTTCTCCGGGCGTCCGATGATCATTACCGATCAGCTTCCGTTGGCCGATGCCTGGGTGGCCGCCTGGTTGCCGGGAACCGAAGGGCAAGGCATTGCCGATCTGTTGTTTGGCGATTTTCCGTTTACGGGCAAACTTTCGTTTTCCTGGCCGCGGAACATGACGCAAATACCCCTCGGCGCGTTGTTGACGAGTGCAGAACCACCCTTATTTCCATTTGGGTTTGGGTTAGAAAAATAGAAAAATACGCAAAAAAAAGACGGGAAGTGGTTACTCAACCACTTCCCGTCTTTTTTTTGGACTTTGTCTAAGCTTTCTCGTCAAACACCCCTGCATATCCCCGATCTAATTCATCATCTGACAGATGGGCATAACGCTCGGTCACGGTGATGTTGCTGTGTCGGGCGAGTTTTTGCGCCAAGTGAATGTTTCCCCCGGTCGCCTGTAAAACGGTGGTCACGAAATAATGCCGGAAGGAGTGCGGGGTAATGGTCCCGACCGCTTCGTCGCCCAACACCTGCCGGACGTGATCTTTCACGATATTCCGTCCCGTTTCGGTCGAGATCGCTTTGACTTTTTTCTCTCCCCCGTCATCGTGGCGGGCAAAGATCGGTAAATTGCTCAATCGTTTGCCCGAACCGCCATCCAACGCCCCCCGCGCCCCTAAATAATCTCTCAGCGCGGCGATAGCGCGTTTGGAAAACCGCACCACCGCTTGTTTGTCGCCTTTCCCGATGATGACCGCACGCGCCTCCTGCCAATCCACGTCCCCCCGCTTGAGACCGCACGCTTCGTGGACACGTAACCCCGTATCCGCCAGGGTCAGGATAAAGGCCCGGTCACGGAGGTTGATCAGGCGCTCCCGTTCATCCTCCACGGGGAGGCTCACCAAACTTTCGGCGTGTGCGAGCACTTTTTCGATGTCCGTTTTCGGGAATTGCGGGAGGCGTTTGCCCGGACGTTTGATGTGTTGGCGGAATATCTCATCCAGGGCCTGTAAATTGACCGAGGCAAGGGAGCGGGCGGCGAGATATTTATAAAAGCCACTCACCGCGCTGGAATACAGTTTTTGCGTACTCGTGGATAACGCCAAATCCTGTAAGTGTTCGACAAACCGCAAAACAAGCATCATTTCCCCCAATCCCGCGGGGGATGCGGTGGCTTCAACATCGTGCGCCCCCAAAACTTCTACAAAATGCTCCAGCCCATGGCGGTAGGTTTGTGCCGTTTTAGCACTGCGCGACAAAGCCTTTTGGTGCAAGTAATCTTCAATGGCTTCGGCAATCGTTTGGGGCTGGGCGAAAGTTGTCATGTCGTCAGTTTACCGCAGATGTACGATTCGGCGATTCAAAGATTCAGCGAATCGGCGATTCAAGAGTTGGCGTTGTGCCATTTTTCCAGTAATTCGGCTTCGCGCTCGGGTTTGAGGCCGGCACGCCAAACGTAATCGGTGGGGCGTGTGGAGGCCCAGGCCAGGGTATCCCGTACGGTCTCGCGCAAGGGGCGGAAGGTCAAGCCATCGCGGAAGGCTTTTTCACAGTTAATGGCCGAAAATCCGGCAAAATCCGGTTCGGTTTCGGGAATCCAGAGGGGGAGGTCAATCCATGCACCAACCTTTTCGTCCGCCAAAAATTTCTCCGTCACCCAGGTGAAGTTCACTTCGCGTCCCCCCATTTCCTGACACGCCGCCAACACATCCCCGAACGTGATGGGGGAGTCTGGCCCGGTCGCGTTGTACACGCCAGCTTTGCGCGCTTCGGCCATCCGCACGACCCAATCCCCCAAATCGCGCACATCCACTTGCTGAGTCAGCCACCCCGGGTGTGCGGGGACCAGCACCTCGCCGCCACGGGCCACGCGCACCGGCCAATACGTGAACCGATCCGACACGTCATGCGGCCCAATGATCAATCCCGCCCGGACATTGAACGTAAGCCCAGGGAAAACCTGTTCGACAGCCTGCTCGCACAAGGCTTTGAGCGGCCCATACGTGTCGCCGGTGACTTCTTCTACCGTTTCATCTTCCAGTTTCCCGACCGGGGCGGACTCGTTCAGGCCCACGATGGCTGTGCTGGCGTACACGGAGATGCTGGAGATGAAGGTGTAATGTTCAACAGAATCGGCCAGGATTTCGGCGGAGGCGCGCACAATTTTAGGGATGTAGCCACACGTATCGACAACGACGTCCCATTTTCGGCCACGGAGGGCGTCAAGGTTGTCTTTGCGGTCGCCGATAAGTTTTTCGACTTCTGGAAATTGGTCGGGGTTGGTAGTGCCGCGGTTGAAGGTGGTGATTTCGTGACCCCGCGCGAGGGCGGATTCGAGGATGGCGCGGCCTAAAAATTTAGGGCCACCGAGGAGTAGAAGTTTCATGAGGGGTTCCTTTGGTAAGTGGGGGAGGGGTAAATGATTGAATTGAAAATAATTGAATTGAAATAATGGATGTGAATGCTCATTTTAAGCGCGATATTTGAGTTGGTGCAAAAAATGTAGATATTCGTCTGAGAAGAAACTCGAAGGTTTTTGCTTTGAGAGGTGTGGGGGAGGGCAAGATTGAGGCTTTTAGGGATTTCGATTTTCTGTTTTGGATAAGTATAATTTACGACATCAGAAAGGTATCCTTACTAAAACTCTGAATCACGGATGAGGGGATCACGGATTTTATTGATTAAAAAATCTGTGATCCCCTCATCCGTGATTCAACTCCTTCCCGTAACTTCCAGTACAAATTACGCCCAACCCAAAACTTGGTAAAATCACGCTTGTGAATGTGCAACATGAAAACCAACGAGAGATTTACATCTACCAGGCCAATCTGGTCATTCCACGCCTGGAACGCATCGCCCCCGATTCATCCTGGGCGCATCGAGCTACTGGAGTTCGCCGTACCCTACTCCGCCTGATAGATGAATATCCGCCCGACAACGAACGACTACACGCAGTTCTCTTGCAGGGGTTTGAATTATTGGAAAAAGCCGCAAAAGACAAAGTTCGCTGACAGTTCCCCTTTACTTCCAAGACCAAAACGCCAAAAGCCCATCCGCAATTTCGCGCGTCGGCAAGGTTCCTGATGCTGGGACCACAACGATGCGTGGGGTCACGCCATCTTCGGCTACGGCGCTGATCACGAGGTTTTCGCTGTCCGGGGACCAGATCGTGACCGCTTGCTGGTATTGATCGAAAAAGCTGATGAGGTTGCTGAACGAAGGCGTTGGCATGAAATACAGCAAATTCGTGCTTTTTCCGGATTTGATGTCCAGCATGTATAGGCCCATTGCCACATAGGTGTTCTGTTGCGTTTCTGTCGCGGCATCAGGCTCGCCGGGAGCCAACTCCAAAGTGAAATACGCCAATTTTTTTCCGTCCGGCGACCAAAAGTATGCGACCACGAAAGGCTCGGCTACTTCAATTTTATTTTCAGGCTGATCCAATTCCTGCACGACCAATTTACCCAACATCGTTCCGCGGCTGTTTTGACTCATCACATACGCAATGTGCTGACCCGTCGGCGACCACCCGAAAGCCACCGAATCCTCAATTGAGGCGATGGTTTGTGTAATTTTTCCCTGTAAATCGGTCACGACTAATGTGTATCTCGATGGGGTTTCTTCGACCGCGACAATAATCTGCGCCCCATCCGGCGACCAGGCCGGCGCTTTGAAAATCCCTGGACGCACGCGCCATTCAAAGCTTCGGTCAGCATCACTGGAAGCCATCACCAACCGTGACGTGTCTCCGGAGCCGATATGTGCAAGAAATTGTGCATCGCCTTGAGGTCCCCAACTCCAAAAGTAAGGCTCACCGTCCCCAATTGTTTTGGCTTCCTCGTGCCCATCTACTGTCGCCAAATGGACATTCAATTCTGTGGAAGCGAGTTTGTTAGCCAGTATCCCAATCTTCGTGCTATCTGGAGTCCAGTACAGAAAGACGGGGACGGCACTATCTGTCGAAAACGCTGTATTTAGCTCCTGACCGTCGGCGTTCGTGGTAAACAAAGAGACTTTCTCCCGGTCATATCCCACAAAGGCGATTTTTTCGCTATTGGGTGCCCAGGCAAATTGGAGATATCCTCGATAATCCGCACTGTGTGCGTCGGGGTTGGCATTCGAGGTGATTTGGATACTATCCTCCCCCGCCTGATTGATGGTGTACAAGTTTCCATCCACGCCCATGTACAAAATCCGCCCGGATTTCCGCTCAAACATACGCAACAAAGGACTCTCTGGCATTTGAATCGCTTGAGCGGCTTCTCCTTGCTCTGCCCCACTGCAAGCCGTCAACCAAAGAATCGCGAGAACCGCAAAAAAGTAAAAGGCATTACGAGAAAAGTTCATCAAAGTAAATCCTGTACATCATCCTGAATGAGATGATTCGATTGTAGCATAGCAACTCATCCCCTTTCTTGTTCGAGCCTGAACCTTAATCAACCTATTAGCCGGATTAATGCTCGTATTAACGAGTTGAAAAATGTCGCCCCCGCAGGAAATCCATTCGCCGAGCCTTAACCTACCCCTCACAAGATATTTCGTAACACAATATCGAGATTATTCAAAAATATTGAATAATATTGAAAAATTATTTAACCACAACTTGACATACTTGATTTTTGTCGTTACAATATTTGAAACATTGAAATTCGAGATAGTTTTTCTCTAAACGCATGATGATCGACACTAAAAAGTACCTCCCCTCTATCGAAGTTGTCCAGGCCCGGCGCGATGCCATTCTCGCCGCCGCCCGCGAAGCTCAAGCAAACCAGGAAGTTCAAAACAACTCGAACATCGAACAACTCCCAACGACTTTAGTTCCTGCTCACGGCTTCCCGATTGTGCTGGTCACAGCCAACCACACCCTTTCCCGCTAACCAATTCTTTCATTAAGGAAATAAACCCTATGCACCCAGTTCTAAGTCAATGCCCTGTTTGTAAATCCGATTTGATGATTTCCAAACTTCACTGCCGCACCTGCGACACCACCATTGAGGGCGAATTTTTTGGCGGACCGTTCGGCCAACTCAATCGCGAACAACTTTCCTTTGTGGAAACCTTTGTCCGTTGCGAAGGCAAACTCAACCGAATGGAAGGCGAATTGAACCTCTCCTACCCCACCATTCGTAACCGCCTGCATGAAATTATCCGCGCCCTGGGGTATGAACCCGGTGGCGACGAAGAAGCCCGCGGCGGCCTCAGCGAAACCGCTCGCCAGCGGATCCTGGAGGACTTAAACCAGGGCAAAATTACGGCAGAAGAAGCTATGCGTATGCTCAGCGCATAAGGAGTTCTCATGGATGAACTGATCATTGAAACGGGACATCGTCCCCAGATCACCGTTGAATCACAAGGCAAATTGTATATCAAAGGGTGGGATCGCCCAGAAGTGCGTGCAAGTGCCACTGGAAAAGACAAATTGAGTCTCAATAAAGATGGCGAAAACGTCATCGTTCGCAGTCTTGCAAATTGTGAGATGCGAGTGCCCTATGAGTCTACAGTGCTAATTCAAACCGCCAATGGCGAGGCGATTCTCAAATCCGTACCCGGTTCGATCACCGTGCAACACGCAGGAGCCGGACTAACCCTCAGTGATGTAGGGCACGTCTTCGTTGAAGACATCAATCGCGATCTCAACGCCCGCGAAATTCATGGCAATTTGACCATCCGACACGCCAACCGGCATGTCAATGTGAGTTATCTCACAGGTGATTTTACAGCCGATTTGATCAACGCCCATCTCACCGTGAAAAAACTTGAAGGCAACCTCTCTGCCAATGTCATGGGCAACGCCACCCTGAGCCTCGACCCCAAAGCGGGAAAAACCTACGCGGCTGAAGTCCATGGCGTGCTCACCTGCCTCCTCCCTACTCAGGCTAACGCCATCCTCGACATTACGGGACATGGCCCCATCGTGACCAAATTTAGCGGAGAAACGGAAACCATCCTCGAAGGCACCTACGTCAAAACATTGGGCGAATCACAAGAAAACCAGGCAAAAATCACGCTCACCGGATATGGCCCAGTGACTGTGCTTGAGAGCGACAGCCAACACACTTCCCCGGAATTCAAATTTGATTTTGACGATACGGACTTAGAAATGGATACTATTTCCCAACAAATCTCCCGCCAGGTGGCAGAACAACTTGAAATGCAAATGGGCATGTTTGAGGCTCAAATGGATGCCCTCGTAGACACGGCAGGTCTCAGCCCGGATAAAGCGGATCGCATTCGCGTACGAACGCAAGAAAAAGTAGCCCGTGCTCAGGAAAAAATTGCCCGCGCCCAAGAACGTGCCGCTGAAAAAATTGAAATTGCTCGCCGCAAAATTGAACGAGAATCCCCACGTCCATCTTCCCGCTCGATCCGGGCGGAGGTCTCTTTCGGGATGGACGCCGCCCGACAAGGCGTTCGGACAGGATTGGCCGCCGCGCGCGAGGCAGTGACCTCCGTCCTCGGCAAACCCGCCCCCCCCTCCGATCCGGTCAGCGATGACGAACGTATGATGATCCTCAACATGCTTGCCGACAAAAAAATCACCATCCAAGAAGCGGAAACCCTGCTCGCGGCGTTAGAAGGCAAACACGAATAACATGAACACCCCAGACGAGATGAATGCACCCGACGAACATATGCGCATCCTCGAAATGATCGAGAGCGGGGTGATAACAGCCGCACAAGGGTCTGAACTGCTTCTCGCTCTTCAAGAGGAAGAGGACGATCGGGGTGAATCCGCCCCCGTAAAAGCGACCGTTCAAGCGGCACGTCTTCAGCCTGATCCCGCCCCCCCTTCCGCCTCGCCACCTCCCATGCCGGAACCAGCACCCCGCGAGCGAACAGTTCCCCCCTCTGGGAAACGTACCCCGCTTGAGACCCGTTTCACTCGGTGGCGAAACTGGTGGTATTTCCCTCTTTCGGCGGGTATTTTGGTGACGATCCTGAGCGGTTGGTTGCTCTATTTGGGAACGCAAAATGAGTGGGTCGGCTTTTGGATGGCGTGTATTTGGTTGCCACTTTTGTTCGGGATTTTTCTCACCGTTGTGTCGTGGTATTCCCACAGTTCTCTCTGGCTCCATGTCCGCGTGAACACCGGCCAGGATGAATGGCCCCGGCGCATTGCCATCAGCCTTCCCCTGCCCTTGCGGTTTGGGGCATGGTTTATGCGGAGCTTTCAACACCGTATTCCAGGCATCCCGAACATGGAAAATGTTCCGTTGGACGAAATCATCACCGCCGTTCGCAAAGGGGTCAAACCCGAAGAACCGATTTATGTCGAAGTCGATAATGGCCCCGGCCAGGAGAAAGTCGAAGTTTACATTGGATAACAGCCGCGTTTTGACAACGCGTTTTAGGAGAACAATATGGCAACCACAGAAGAACGCATGAAAATCCTCCAAATGATTCAGGAAGGGAAAATCACCCCTGAAGAAGGGGCAAAACTCCTCAGTGCCCTCACCAGCAGTGCCGCCCGCAATAAACCGCGGAAACCGGGCGAGACGGGCGTCCGACGTGTCACCGCGAAATGGTTACGGGTACGGGTGACGGATATGAGTTCCGGCAAATCCAAGGTAAACGTCAACCTGCCCATCAGCCTCCTTCAAGCGGGGATGAGCATTGCCGGGCACTTTGCCGATAATGTAGACAGTGAAGCCATTATGTCGGCCATTACCGATGCGATTGATGAAAACATGACCGGAAAAATCATCGATGTTGTGGATGGCGAAGATGGCGAACATGTCGAAATTTTTATTGAGTAATTGCAATTGAGCAATTGTGCAATTGTGCATGCAACAGGAGCAAATAATGTCCACCGAAACTTACGAACAAACTTTCACCGTGACGGGTATCCCAACCGTTAAAGTCGGGAATATTCACGGAAAAATCGAAGTCTTTCCCAGCGAAACCGGCCAGGTCTACGTGAAAGCGATCAAACACCTCAACAGTGGCAACGCAGATCGAACGGTTATCAAGATTTACCAAAACGAAGAAGGCCATGTCATTGTGGAAACCAAACACAACGAAGGTATTTCGGGCTGGTTAGGATTTATTAATCGCCCGGCGAAGATCGACTATACCGTGATCGTGCCCGAGGAATGTCATTTGAGCGTTAATAGTGTCAGCGGGGAGGCTCAGGTTCGCGGTCTGGCTGGTGAGTTGAAGATTGGCTCGGTGAGCGGGGCGCTGTTGGCGGAAGACATCCGCGGCACGCTCAAGCTGAATACGGTGAGCGGGAAAGTGAACGGGAAAAACCTCTCTGGCCCCCTCACACTGGATTCCGTTTCCGGGCATGTGACCCTGACTGCGTCGAATCTCCCCAGCCTGAAAGCAAACACAGTGAGCGGAAGCCTATCGCTGGAAACCCCACTGGGGGAAGGCCCCTATCGCGTCAGCAGTGTTTCCGGGAGTTTGACGTTAATCGTTCCTGAAAACTCAAGTTGTACGGCGGAAGTTTCCAGTGTCAGCGGGAGTGTCCACACGAACCTTCCACTGGCGGAAAAATGGCGGGATAAAAGCCCTGGGCATCGGCATCACCGCATTAAAGTTGGCGAAGGTGGCCCAGAAATCAGACTCAATAGCGTCTCAGGCGCTCTTCGGGTCATCACTCCTGACGGACAAACGCCGCTCCCTGTTCCCAATTACCATCCCGCCCCTTCGGCTTCAGCATCGCCATCTCGCATGGACATTCTCGAACGAATTGCACGCGGAGAACTTACTGCAGATGAAGGCCTTGCTTTGCTTCAGCCTTCTTAAATTTGTCTTTACTGGTTTCCCTGGGTTAAGCCACGCACTCTGAAAAGGGTGCGTGGCTTTTTTGATCTCTCCTGAAATAAGAAAACTTCAAAGCATACCTAATTCGTCCTATACCCCCCTATCTTTGAAAGTCAATAACCTAGTCACATTACTTTGCATCTATTAGGACTAAAACCCAAATTAGAAAATTATGCTATGATTTAATAAATTCGGTGATGTTGACCAATTTTATACAAGACCGATACTGTCTCGGAGTAAACTTCCTAAAAAGGAAGGATGGGGGATAACTTCCCCCCCATCCTTCCTTTTTTTGGAGAGCTTTCAGCTATTCTGCGAGCAGTAGCAAATTACTTTTGGAACACATGAATAGGAGGCTCCAGCCATAAATACTCATCACACCCACCCCCCCACCAATCTACATCGCATTTTGCCAATTTTCATTTTCAATTAGGAGATCGTAATGAAACTTTCATGGAAAAAATTAGCAGTCTTTGCTGGCTTGCTAATTGCTGTGTTGTTCTTACTGGATGCCCGTGTCAATGCAACCGCTTCCAGTAATGCCCAAGATAAAACCAACTTCATTGTGAGTGAACCCGTCACCCCCGCGCTCAGCCCCGCGGTGCGCGACCTGCAAGCGCAAGACGGGAGCACCCACC
>WBZL01000951.1_pt1 | contig 31786 bp, 17 predicted proteins | sample 5204291 | NCBI WGS metagenome assembly WBZL01 (sample SAMN12344345, study PRJNA552823) | activated sludge metagenome | biome: Activated sludge suspended growth; feature: Nitrification reactor; material: Wastewater; isolation source: activated sludge from nitrification reactor of wastewater...
CAGCAGTGACCGAATGGAATGAGTTTGCTGTCCTAGCGCTTTTTTGGTTCCTTTTTTGGGGCAATGCCAAAAAAGGAACAAAGACCAGAAGCAACAAACAGAAAATCAAAACCTCATCAACCAAAAAATCAAAAGCAACCCTTTTAACAAACGGGAAGTTGCCGCTTGACACCACACAAAAGACCAAAAGCAACGCCCTACGTACGCCCGTCAGCTACCAAAATTGCACTTTACAAAGACGGCGCGGGCGGCCGGACAGCAGTGACCGAATATTCGCCTGAAGTATCCGCCGTCAATTCAAATCGAATCAATCCCTGCTTGCCGGCAGGCGGGGAACTAATCCACTTACGCCCCCGTTTTTGCACACGGCACCCCCTATCCTGCCACTTACCCGGCGCCCGTTTTTTTCCGGCTTGAACCGCTGCAATTTTGAATCAACAAAGGGATTTACATCCAATAAAATGATTCAAAACACAGCAGCAATGAACCGGCAAAAAATAAAAGTGAGCATCGCATCCAACAACCTTCCGGCATCCGTAAAAGAGGAAATGTGGGCAATCTACCGGCATTATTACCACTATACCCGCGAGGAGTTTTTTCAGCGCTTCCAGAAGAACAACTTCTATTCTTTCTATACCCTGGAAGGCAAAATCGTGGGTTTTACCGGCCTGCGCATCGACCGGATCGACGGCAAATTGCTGGTCTATTTCGGCCAGACGGTGATCGATGAATCCAGCCGCGGCAATTTCCTTATCCCCAGAACAGCGCTCAGGCTGTTTGCCCGGTACTGGAAAGACATGCTCTTGTCGAAGATGTATTTCTGGGCCGACAACCTGACGTACAAAGCCTACCTGGTTTTTGCCAAGAACCTGGAAGAGTTCTACCCCAGTTACCAGGAAGAAACCCCGGCGCCCGTCAACCGGCTGATCGACCAGATCGGCGAAAAATACTACCCCGAAACCTTTTGCCCCGAAACCAAAACCGTGCGGAAGGACGCCGTCCTCGTAAACGACATCAATACCGTCATTGCACCCAAATACCTGGCCGACCCCGATATCCGGTTCTTTACCCTGGCCAACCCCGGATATGACCGCGGCCACGGCCTGATCACGATCGGCCCGATGCACCTGCAGAATGTGGTAGGGGTGATCAAAAAATCGATCGCAAAGAAATTCAAGCGGAAGGAACAGCCCCGTTGGCGGACAGTCCTGCGTTCGGCAGCATAGGATTACTTGGGGGTAAGTCGTAAGTGGTAAGTCGTAAGTCGTAAGTCATAAGTGGTAAGTCGTAAGTGGTAAGTGGTAAGATTAAGGCCCACTTACGACTATTGGCTTACGACTATTGACTTACGACTAAAAACATCTATATTTGGGAATTCAGGGTCCTGGTGGCCCCGATCAGTTCCCCTCAGGCATGTGAAATGCGCTCACATTGTTATCTTTAGTCGTCGTCCCATCGAAAACATACCGTAGTTCATCAATTCTGCCATTTGTAATGATTAAAATCCGACCGGAACTTGAAGCGTCATTTTTCATATCGAGCATTACCGCACCGGCATCGCGTCCGGTGGTTTGCGGCAGTTTTGGGCTTTGCGGCGCTGGTCCTGTCTGGTTGCCGGGAATATACGCCGGACATACCGGAGGTTACGCCGGGAGAAATACCCGAAACGGTACTGAAAGGGTACGCTCATACCGACGCTGTCCTTGCCAGGTTGAATGACCTGAAGGATACCGGTCAGCAGCTCGACAGCCTGTTCTACTACACGGAGTTGCTGGCCAACTACGACGACAAGGCGGCCATGGCGTACGCAAAAGAAGCCAACCGGATCGCTGAAGAAGAGAATTTGAGAATGGCCCGGGCGGTCAGCGGGTATTATATCGCCCTGTTTTCCGGCAGACAATATGTGCTTGGCGATGAAGAAGCCCTGGAAGGCGCCATTGTCAATGCAGGGAACAGCTATCAGTTATTCGAACGGGCAAAAAGCAAAGAATGGCAGGTTAAAACGCAGGTTTTGCTCGGACACCTCAATTATTATAAAGGAGACAGCATAGCCGCCAAGGAATACCTGTTTGATGCGTTGAAAACACAGGAAATCGCGGAATCCGGGACCGAGGAATCGGACAAACAGAAAGGGGAAATCTTTCACGAACTCGGCAACCTGTATTACTACTTGTATCAGGACCCCCATAAATCGCTGAATTACTTTGCAAAAAGTGAGGAATTATATGAAAAAACCGGATATGGTTCTGCCTTGTCCCGATTGTGGCTGGATATGGGCCTGTATTATACCTACCAGAATGATTATGAGACGGCCGATTCCCTGATCCAGCTTAGCATTGATTACGGAAAAGAAAACCGGGATACCAAAACACTGATCATTGCTTACCGGCAACTGGCAGAATTGAAACGGCTCCAATATGTGGCCTCTGGCGATTCGCTTCTCATCGGAGCAACATTCGACCTGCTTGAAAAATGTATGATGCTGCAAAAGGACCGGGACTATGTCACGCTTGAACTGATGGGAAAGGCCTATTATTCTAAAGCAAGAAAAGCGGGTCCCTATCCTGAGATTGACTCGGCTATTGTTTATTTCAAGGCGGCGGTGCTGGAGGCCAAAAAAATTGGCGCTCCAAAAATCATGGAACCCCTTGTTGATAATATTTCCAAATTGTGCAATGCCCGGGTAATCATAATTGGAAAGGATTGCAGCGACTTGCTCAGCGACCCCAGCATGACCTTTTTGAACAAACAATACAAAGAACTCAACGATACGATCGTCAACCGGCTTCAGGCAGCCAGCCGGCAAAACAATGCCTTTGCCCTCCAATTGCAGGAATCGGAGAACAAACACCGGGTCAATACGATCTGGATGACCAGCGGGGCCGGACTGGTCATCGCAGGATTTATTTTTCTGATCCTGCTGCAACGGCAACAGCAAAAACGGCTCAAGGCCAAAATGGAAGCGCTCAGGGCCCAGATCAACCCGCATTTCGTGTCCAACAGCCTCAACGCCATCGAAAGCCTCGTGAACCACGACCAAAAGGACGCCGCAGCCAAATACATCATCCATTTTTCGCGGCTTTCGCGCCAGATCCTCAACAGCTCAAGGGACGGCGTAACGACCCTCGCCGAAGAATTGAAAATGCTGGAACACTTTATGGCGCTGGAGCAGCTCCGTTTCCGGGACAAAATGACCTACCGGATCGAAGTGGCTCCCGAACTTGAAAACCAACCGGTCGAATTGCCGGCCATGATCCTGCAGCCCTACGTCGAAAATGCCATCTGGCACGGCATCAAACCCAAACAAGGGACGGGGTTCCTGCTGATCAAAGTGGAAAAACAGGACAGATCCCTCATCTGCACCATCGAGGACGACGGCATCGGCCGGGAGAAAGCCCGGGAGATCAAGGCCAAATCCCTGATGCAGCATAAGTCGGTCGGCATGCAGATCACCCAGGAACGCCTCAAGACCATAGGCCATGTAAAAGATACCCAGGTGGATATCATCGACCTGTACGACGACCAGGGACAAGCCGCCGGAACCCGGATCGTGATCCGGCTGCCTTTTAAAATCAAAAAAATGAAACCAGCATGAATCCGATACGTGCAATCATTGTGGAAGACGAGCCCTCCGGCCTGGAAAACCTGCGCTGGAAACTGCAGAACAACTGCCCCGAAGTGGAGATCATTGCGGAATGCACCAACGGCCAGGACGCCGTCAATACCATCCGCCGCCTGCTGCCCGACCTGCTGTTCCTCGACATCATGCTGGGCGACATGACCGGCTTCGACGTGCTCAAGTCCATCAGGCATCCTTCTTTCGAGGTGATCTTCACCACCAGCTACGACGATTACGCCATTCAGGCCATCAAGACCAGCGCATTGGACTACCTGCTCAAACCCGTCGAAGTAGACGAGCTGCTGGATGCCGTAGCCAAGGCGCGGGTCAAACTGCAAAATCCGGCCAACGCTGCCGCCAAACAAACACCTGCGGCGCCCGCAACCGCCAAATTCGGTTTGCCTATCGCTACCGGCATGCAATTCGTCGACATTCAGGAGGTGATCTACGCCCAGGCAGAAGACAACATCGCGGTCATCCACCTGGCCGACAAACCTCCCATCCGGCTGACCAAAACCCTGGGCTGGCTGGAGGAACAACTGGAAACATACGGTTTCTACCGGGTGCACCACTCGTACCTGATCAACCGGAATCATATCGCCGAATATATCCGCAACGAAGGCGGGTTTGTCGTAATGTCCAATAAAAAAGCCATCAGCATATCGCGGCGCAAAAAGGACGGCTTCCTCCAGTTCCTGGAAGCCGGGGACGGGGTTTAGGCATAACCTGTTCAATAGGACAGAAAAATTGTGGCCAGTCAGCATATCGGATAGGTCAAATCATGTGTTTTTCAAACCAAGATAATTGATTTTATTCTTATTTTAAAATCATTATAAATAACTTAAAATCAATTTACTGAGTAAAAAAATTGAACCTAAATCCCTTTAAAAAACCTGATTATCCCATTTAGTTGAATTTGTATGAGTCTGAATGAATGGGTTAGTTTGTACATAAACCGCGATACCAGGATTGAAGCCCCATGCCGGTATCATTTTTAGAAACCTTAAATCCAAAACAAAATGGACATTCTGGAATCCAACGTTTCAGGCTTTGAACTCCTGGCCGAAGACGGCACAGGAACCACCACAACTACGACCACCAACACTACGGTTTTACCGGAACCTACTCCATCACCCCCAAAACCCACCGGCCCGCGCCCCCTACCCGATCCGCCCCGCGACAAAGACAAACTGCGCATCTTCGCCCTGTTGGTCGGCATCAACGATTATCCGGAGCCCATACCCAAACTGGGCGGTTGCGTTAAGGATGTGGAACTGGTTGAAAAGTACCTCAAAAACACCTACGGCAACAAAGCCCAAATCAAAAAGCTGCTCAACACAGAGGCTACCTACGACAATATCATCGCTGCATTCCGGGATGAAAACCGGGAACACCTCGGCCTGGCCACCGGTTATGACACGATCTGGTTCCATTTCAGCGGGCACGGTTCCCAGCAATTCACAGCCGAAGAATTCCTGAGAACCATCGAACCGGCCGGTAAGGACCAAACTGTTGTCTGTTATCAGGATGACCAAAATGGCAGCCAACTCCACCTGGCGGACAAGGAAATCGCCGTCCTTTTGGCAGAAGCGGAAAAAAGAGGATTCGATCAGGACACAGGTATGGCGCCCCATATCGTCGTGTCGCTCGACTGCTGCCACTCGGGCTCCGGCACCCGCGACGATGAGGTCCGCCCCCGCAACTACGACCCGACCAAGGGCAAGACACGAAGCGACGCGCTTGAGGCCGGCGGCGTCCGCACCATCAACACGTATATCGGCAATTATTCGGCCTCCAATATCGAGGTGCCCATGTCGACCCACGTGGCCCTCTCGGCCTGCGAAAGCCGCCAACTGGCCGGCGATACGGATGCCGGGGGCGTATTCTCCACCAGCCTGATCGAGACCCTGCGGGCAACCGGCGAAGATGTCAATTACGAATCCCTGTTCCTGAAAACCCGCTCGACGGCCCGAAAAAAGCGCAAGGAACAAAACCCGCAATTCGAGACGATCGGCGGTTTCAACCCGTATACCCGCTTTCTGGAAGGCTCGTCGCTGGGCAAACCCGGCCGGTATCCGCTGCTGGCCAGGGTAAAAGATTCCGGTGTGGCGTGGTTTGTCAAGTGCGGCGCTATAAACGGCTTGCCCTCCAATGCCCCGGGCGGCAGTATCCTGATGGATATCTTCGATGAGAAAGAAAATAAGGTCGTCGCCAATGCGGCCGTTGTCATGGTAAGCGCCCAGCATAGCCTGATCACGCTGCTGGGAGAACATACCGCAAACCCCGCCAACGTGGACGATTACCAGGCGGAGATCCGGGTTTTACCCGCTGCGCCGATCTACGTCCTGCTGAGCGGCACCCCCGTCTGGTTAAAAGCCATAAAGGACCGGTGGGAACCGCTGGCGGCCAAGAGCATCCATTGGCTGGATGGGAAACCGGCGGGCCGGCCTACCCTGTTCACCAACCAGGACGGCGATGAAATCTCCGAACCGCCCGCCATAGAGCTGCATGCGGGCCTGCACGGGGAGCTGACCTTAAAAAACCTTCAGATGGGCAACCAGGTCCTGTTGAAAATGCCGGCTACCGGTTTGCCGCAGGACCGCCACGACCTCGCAGTCGAGAACCTGGACAAGATCGCCAACTGGATGCGGACGATCGCCCTGGACAATCCCAACAGCAAGATCCGGGAGCTATTTGATTTCGAGCTCGTTGTATCGGACAAAAATGCCAGGCGGATAGCCCTCACCCCGAAGGAGGATACCGAAGGTTCTGTGCAATTGTTCGAACCGATCGTAATCAGCAAAGCGGATGCCTTTAAAAAGACGGACGATTCCGGTACCGTATCGGCTTATTTGGCGGCGTTTAACTACCGGGTTAAACTGAAAGACACTGCCGGGCAGTCCATCTTTTTCTACGGATACCACCTGAAGGATAACTGCGCCATTGATTTTTCGACCGAACAGGAACAATTCCTGGATCCCGGTCAAAGTAAGGATATGTTGTCGATCAACAACGGCCAGGGCTTCGGATGGGGGCCGGAAGTCGACGAAGGGCAGGTCAGCAGTTGGTTCAAGCTGATCGCCACCACCGAAGAACTGGACTACCACCGCCTGGAACAAACCGGCCTCAAGGGCACCCGCGATTCGGATAGCAAAGAACTGAATCCGGACCGGATCTCCATGGACTGGTGCGCCGTTACCGTCCGGGTGGATCTTTCGGTTGAAATGGAAGAAAACCCTGAAAATCCGTTTGAAGGGTTGGAGTTTTGAAAATACATGTCCGGGAAGTGAGGGAAGCGACGTTTATTCAGTCACTTCCCCGCTTTCCAGAAAGAGATGCCCGGATAACCATGCTACTGGACATTTTTGTAAAAGGGGCAAAGACAAGGAGAGGGAGGGAGCGGGAGAGTGGGTGAAAAGCAATGCCTTCACTCACTCTCTCACTCTCTAAGTCACCCACTCTGCTCATTTTGTCCAGTAGTATGCCCGGATAACTTAACTGTAATCCAAAGCCTGTGCCATGCCGACGACACCTGAATCTGCTCCCGGTAACGTCTACGCTGAATTCGAAAACAAAAAAAACAGCGAAAAACGCAAGCAACTCCTTGGATTTCCCAGGAGTCATGCCTTCGTCATCGGCATCAATCACTATCCGGACCTCAAGGCTCCGCTCCAGTCCGCGGTGCCGGACGCCGAAAAACTGGCTGCCGTTTTATGGGACGAACAGGGATTTGACCACGTCTGGCTCATCCGGAACATCAAGGGGGATGAACTCCGGGCGCTCCTGGAATGGATCGGCAGCAAAGGCGCCGGCGCCATTCCGCCCCTCATTGCGCCGCAGGAGATCAATGAACGAACGGCGCCCGGCGCCCGGCAACTCATCGAACGCAACCCGATCAACCGCTTCATCCGTTATGCTGGCCCAAAACAGGCCGCCGGTGGAACCGATACCCGCGCCCTGCTGCAAAAAGCCCGGTTGTCGGCGAATGCGGACCCCGTCACCCGGACCAACCGAAATACAGCAACCAAACCGTCTCCCGAGATCTCACCGGATGACAGCCTGGTGTTCTACTACGCAGGCCACGGCAAGGCCGGCGAATTCGACAGAGGCCCTTCGGGGTACCTGCTGCCGTCCGATGCCAGACCCGGTACCGCTGTGCTGGAAAACGACAGCCTGGTGCCGATGGACGACCTGCTGACCGCCCTCCAGGATGCCGGCTGCAAGCATACCATGCTGATCCTGGACTGCTGCTTTGCCGGAAAATTCCGGTATGCCGTCAACACGCACCGCGCCGTCGTCCAGACGGAATTGCGCCCCATGTACGCCGAACGCTTCGAGCGGTACAAGCGCGAAGCCGCCTGGCAGGTGCTCGTATCGGCAGGCCCCGACCAGACCGCAGCCGACTGGATGGGCGACCGCGCCGACGAAACGGGAAGCGACCGGAACCCGCACTCCCCCTTTGCACTGGCCTTGTTCAAAGCCCTGGCCGGCGAAGCCGAGGTCAAACCCGCCGGCAAAGGCCTCGGCGACGGTGTACTGACCGCCTCCGAACTCAAGCTCTACCTCTACGACCAGGTCGAAAAAAAGACGCAGGCCGACCCCGATTTTGCAGCGCAGTACCCCGACCTGTTCCCGATGGAAGGGCACAAAGGCGGCGAATTCATCTTTTTCGATCCCACCAACCGCCTGAACTTCCCGGAGCGGGAGGTCAAAAACCCCTACAAAGGGTTGAAATCCTACGAAACCGAAGACGCCGATATCTTTTTCGGGCGCCGGTCTTCTGTCAACGCCGCTCTTGGATTCCTGGACAACGGCGCTGTGTTCATGGCGATCACCGCCCCGTCCGGGGTCGGAAAATCCTCTTTTGCCAAAGCCGGGCTCTTTCCCAGGATGAAGAACGACCGGGGGTATGCAACCCTCCTGCAAATGCGCCCCGGGCTCTTGCCGAAAACCGCCCTGGACGGGATCGGTTTCGACCCCGAAAAAAAACAAATCCTGCTGATCGACCAGTTCGAGGAGCTGTACACGCTCTGTACGGATGAGGACGAACGACAGGCATTTGAAACGGCCCTGGCGGACCATTTCGAGCGCATTAAAACCCCGGGAAGCAAGGCCGGGATCTGGATCACCATCCGTTCCGATTACGAATTGAAGCTGAAAAGTTCGCCGCTCGGTCAGGCATTATTCGGGGCGAAAGACGGCCAATTTTTGCTGTTCCGGCTCGCGCCGCTCAACCTCGACCAACTCCGGGAAGCGCTGACCGGCCCGGCCCTGCTGGAAGCCTACGAATTCGAATCGCCCCAACTGGCGGACCGGATCCTGCAGGAGATCAACTTCTCTCCGGGCGCCCTGCCGCTGATGTCGGTCGCTATGAAGAATTTGTTCAAACGGGTGGAGAAACGGCGGGTCGACAATGACGCGGACGTCCGCATCTTCCAAACCGCGGATTACGATAACCTGGGCGGCATTGACGGATGTATCAGCGCAATGGCCAATGCCGTATTCGGCGGATTGCCGGATGACGCCCACCGCGAAATGATGCGGAAGATCCTCCTGCGCATGGTCCAGTTGCAGGGCGGCGGGTTTGTGCGCAGGCGGGTATACCTGGAGCCGTTCACAGACGCCGTAACGGGCGAGCGTACGCACGAACTGGACTTCCCGAACGACGATCAGGACGCCCTTTGCCGGGAGGTACTGAATGCCCTTGAAGGCGTCAACCCCGGCAGCCAGCTGGAAGGCATCAACCTGATCGTACGCGGTACGGACGAAAAGAGCCGCCGCTACATCGAACCCACCCATGATTCCCTGATCAATTACTGGGACGTCTGCCTCGGTTGGATCGAAGGTTTCGGGAAGGACAACCTGAACCTCCAGCGGCAGCTCTGGGAGGCCGTCCTGGAATGGAACAAACAGAAGACGGCAACCACCGCAACCTCTCCGGGCGGGCATTCCTTTTTATGGGACGTCAACCCCAAACTCCCTCAGGTGCTCCGGCAGGTATCCGATGCGGCAAAACCCTACGTACTGGCCCACCGGGATGAGATCCTGCAGGCAGCGCTTTCCAGGCTGTCCGGTGGGGACCGGGAAAAATTCCAGGTCACCTGGGAGGCCGCCCTGCAAAACGAAGAAATACCCGCGTTGGAAACCCTCGTATTATCCGGTTATTCAGATCAACTGCTGGATCTGTTCCTGGAAAAAGGTGACCACTGGCTCAACCAGGCCGAAACGGTTTTTGTCCGGCAGAGTTGGCGCGAGCGGATAAAGGGCATTCAGGAACTCAAGGCGGAGCGGGATCAGGCGCGATCCACCGCACTCGCAGCTATTGCCCGCCGCATTCAAGACAATACAACCGGTCTGAACCTGGCTATGGCCGGCTACCGGTTGTCTCCGAGCCAGGAAAGCATGATCGCGATAGCCGATCTCATAAAAAAGCCGACTATCCGCCGAATTTTCGAAGGACGTTCCGACATCTTTCACGGCATGGCCCTGGCGTTTTCGCCCGATGGGCAATCGATCCTGACCAGCAGTTGGGACAATAAAGCCTGTCTGTGGAATCTCAAGGGTGAGCTGATCCAATCTTTCGAAGGGCATACCCACCCCCTTACGTCTGTGGCTTTTTCACCTGACGGGCAATCGATTTTGACGGGCAGCGAGGACAAGACTGCTTGTCTGTGGAACCTGCAGGGGAAAATGATCCGGTCTTTCCAGGGGCATGCGGACAGGATTTATACCGTAGCATTTTCGCCGGATGGTCAATCCGTTTTAACCGGCAGCCAGGACAAGACCGCCCGATTGTGGAACCTCCAGGGGGCGATGATCCGATCATTCGACGGTCATACCGACGGCATTTTTACCGTTGCCTTTTCACCCGATGGACAATCGATACTGGCCGGTTGCCTCAGTGGGACGGCGAGTTTATGGAGCCTCGAAGGTGGATTAATCCAAACTTTCAATAATGATGTGGGTGAGGTTTACTCGGTCGCCTTTTCGCCCGATGGGCAATCGGTATTGATCGCAGGCGAAATCCCTGTTTTTAATTTGTGTTCCCTTCAGGGAAAATTAATCCAATCTTTCGAAGGTCACACCGGCATAATGCTTTCTGCGGTCTTTTCACCCGACGGACAATCGATTTTAACGGGTAGCCAGGACGCCACTGCACGCTTATGGAACCTCCAGGGGGAAACGATCCAGGTTTTAAAAAGGCATAATGCAACAGTCAGTTCGGTGGCCTTTTCTCCCAACGGACAATCGGTTTTAACCGGAAGCTACGGCTATACCACCCATATTTGGGACCTCAAGGGAGACCTGATTCAGTCCTTACAGGGAAACAACAAGTATGTCAGCTCCGTGGCCTTTTCTCCCGATGGACAATTGATATTAGCGGGAACTTTTTCGAAAACTCCCTTTTTGTTGAATCTCAGGGGAGAAATGGTTCAATCGTTCAATGGTCATTCCGACCTCATTGAATCGGTGGCCTTTGCACCCGACGGTCAATCGGTCCTGACCGGAGGCCGCGACAATGCCGCATGTTTATGGAACCTCAGGGGAGAATTAATCCAATCGTTCAAAGGGCATACAACCACTATCAAATCCGTAGCCTTTGCACCCGACGGCCAATCGATCCTGACGGGTAGTTGGGACATGACCGCACGCTTATGGGACCTAAATGGGGAAATGATCAAACTGTTCAAAGGGAAGATTACCGAATTGATATCTACGGTAGCTTTTTCCCCTGATGGGCAAGCGGTCCTGACCGGTAGCTCCGACGGGACCGTACGTCTTTGGAGCCTGGATGGCAAACTGATTCATGCTTTCGAAGGGCATAATTCCAACATATACTCCGTGGCTTTTTCACCCGATGGACAATTGATCCTGGTCGGAAGCGGGGACATGATCGCACGTTTATGGAATCTGAAGGGAGAGCTGGTCCGGTCTTTCGAAGGGCATATCCAACCCGTTAACTCCGTGGTTTTTTCCCCTGACGGGCAATTGATCCTGACCGGCAGCTATGACAAGACTGCGCGTTTATGGAACATGAAGGGAGAGCTGGTTCAATCCTTCGAAGGGCATACGCAGTCCGTCAGTGCCGTGGCCTTTTCTCCCGATGGGCAATTGATCCTGACCGGTAGCGGAGACGGAACCATCAACTTATGGCACAACTTTTACCAAGAATGGAAAACCGGCGCCATCTGGGACCGGCTCTACAAACTCAATGAAGATGAATGTGAACAATACCAGATCACCTGGGACTATTAAACCCGCCTTCGCCGAGGCTATGGCCACCGGGCGACGAAGCCCATGGCGAAGTTGCTGGGCGGAGCAACCACAAACCAACATAAACCAACATAAACCCGCCTACGCCGAGGCTATGGCGGGCGGAGCCAACACAAACAATAATCAGAACCATGCCGGAAACCGGACCAGAACCGCCCCATAACGTCTACGCCGAATACGCGAACAAATCCGCACGGGAAAAGCGCAGCCAGCTCCTGCAATTCCCCCGGAGCCACGCCTTTGTCGTCGGCATCAACCACTACCCGGAGATCAGCGCGCACCTGACCTCCGCCGTGCCCGACGCCGAAAAAATGGCCGCCGTATTGTGGAACGAACAGGGTTTCGACCAGGTCTGGCTGATCCGGGATGTACGAGGCGCCGAGTTCCGCAAACTCCTGGACTGGATCGGCAAAAAGGGGAAAGGACGCATTCCAAGGCAAATCAGCCCGAAAGCGATCACAGGCGATACAACGCCTGGCGACAGAAAAGCGATCGAAGACAGCCCCGGCAACCGGTTCATCCGCTACGCCGATCCGGACGCCCCGATGGAGATCACGCCCGACGACAGCATCCTGTTCTACTACGCCGGTCACGGCAAAGCGGGCGAGTTCGACCAGGGCCCTTCGGGTTACCTGCTGCCTTCCGACGCCAAACCCAGCAAGGCCGCCCTTCAAAACAAGAGCCTGGTACCCATGGACGACCTGCTGACCGCCCTCCAGGATGCCGCCTGCAAACACACCTTCCTGATCCTCGACTGCTGTTTTGCCGGAAAATTCCGGTACGCCGTCAAAAAAAGCCGCGATACGGCCCAACTGGAATTGCGCCCGCTGTACGCCGAACGGTTCGAACGCTACAAGCGCAAAGCCGCCTGGCAGGTGCTCGTTTCCGCCGGCCCCGACCAGACCGCCGCCGACTGGATGGGCGACCGCGCCGACGAAACCTCACCGGCTGCGGGCGACCAAAAGCCACACTCCCCCTTCGCGCTGGCCCTGTTCGAAGCCCTGGCCGGAAAAGCCGAAGTGAAGCCCGCCGGCAAAGGCCTCGGCGACGGCGTCCTGACGGCTTCTGAGCTCAAACTCTACCTCTACGATCAGGTTGAAAAAAAGACCCAACAGGATCCCGATTTCAAGGCGCAATACCCCGACCTGTTCCCGATGCAGGGCCACCTGGGCGGCGAATTCATGTTCTTCGACCCCGGCAATCCGCTCAACTTCCCGGAACGAGAGACCCGGAACCCATACAAAGGCCTGAAAATCTACGAACCGGAGGACGCCGATGTATTTTTCGGCCGAAAAGCCTCCGTTGATGCGGCGTTCGGGTATTTGAAAAACGGCGCCGCGGCCATGGTCATTTCAGCCCCTTCAGGGATGGGCAAATCCTCCTTTGCAAGGGCGGGCCTTTATCCGAAACTAAAAAACGAACTGGGCTTCGAGACCTTGCTGCAGATGCGCCCGGGGGAATTTCCCATGTCGACACTCGATGAATTGATGCCGCGCTACCATCCGGATAAAAAGCAGGTATTGCTCATTGATCAGTACGAAGAAATTTACACCGTTTGTACAAATGAAGAAGAACTGCACAGTTTCGAATCAGCCTTGCTCTCCATCTTCAATCAGGCTGTCAGGGGCAAAAGCCTGGTCAGGATCCTGATCACCGTTCGCTCGGATTTTGAATGGCGCTTGCAGGACTCCCGGTTCGGTAAAAAGCTGCTTGAATTGCAAGGTGAGTACTACACCTTGTTCCGGTTGGCCCCGATGGACCTCGACCAGCTTCGGGAGGCCCTGGTGAATCCGGCATTGATGGAAGCCTTCGAATTCGAATCGCCCCAGTTGGTGGACCGCATTCTGCAGGAGATCAGCTATGCGCCGGGCGCCCTGCCTCTCCTGTCGCTGGCCATGAAATGGCTGTTTCAGGGCGTGCAAAAGATCCGGGCGGAAACGGATGCCGACGTCCGGGTTTTCACTGCCGGGCACTATGAGCAACTCGGCGGCATCAGCGGTTGCCTGAGCAAGATGGCAGATACCGTATACGGGCAGTTCGATGAAACCCACCGGGATATGATGCGCAAGATCCTCCTGCGCATGGTGCAATTGCAGGACGGCGGCCTGATCCGGCGCAGGGTATACCTCGACCGGTTCACGAATTCGATCACCAAAACGCCGACCCACGAACTGGATTTCCCGGATGACGACCAGGATGCCGTTTGCAAAGCCGTTCTGAATACGCTGGAAGGCAATATCCCCGGCGAAAAGCTGGAAGGCATCAACCTGCTCCTCCGGGGTACCGACGAATACGGCCGCGAATACATTGAGCCTGCCCACGACTCCCTGATCAATTTCTGGCCCAGGTGCCTGCAATGGATCGAGGAATTCGGCAAGGAAAACCTCAACCTCCAGCGGCAGCTCTGGCAGGCCGTACAGGATTACGGCTACCAACCGGCATCGACCGAAGTGCGCCGCAAATATCCCAAGACAGCGGGAGGAGCACTCCAGAGGGGCGCCTCCGCCCTTTGGGACAACAACCCCAAGCTCCACCAGCTCCAGCGCAACCTGCTCGACCCCAAGGATCGATGGATGCATTCCACCAAATCGGACGAACTGGGGTTTCTCCCTTTCGAACGGCAACCGACCGAAGCCCAGGTCCGGGAAATGGAACAGGTGCTGACCCATTGCGGAGATTTCGTCACCAGTGCGTGGCGTATTGCCCGCGTGGAATTCAATAAAGCATGGCCGGATGACACGCCCCTTATCGAAAAGGTCGGCCAACTGATCGACAACTGGCTGAACCAGGCTGAATTGGATTTCTTCCGCGAAAGCTGGCGCAAACGGCTCGGGGATATCGAGCAACTGCGAAAAGAACGCGACGAGGCCAGGGCTACGGCTTTGACCGCCATAGCCCGCCGGCTGGACGACAACAACACCGCCCTGAACCTGGCCATGGCGGCCCACAAGTTATATCCGAATGAAGAAAGCAGAACGGCTCTGGGCGATTTTGTCGACCAAACCACATACGCACGATTTTTTGGCGGGCATGCGAATGTAGTCAGTTCGGTAGCTTTTTCGCCCGACGGACAATTTTTACTGGTGGGTAGTTGGGATAAATATGCACTTTTATGTGATCTGCAGCAGGATAAATGGATCCAGCATCTTCAACATGCTGCCGGAATTTCATCCGTTGCCTTTTCGCCGGACGGGCAACTGATTTTGACGGGCAGTCACGATAAAACGGCCCGGTTATGGGACCTCCAGGGGAATACCGTCAGCAACTTTGAGGGGCATGCCGAATCCGTTAATGGGGCTGTTTTTGCCCCTGACGGAAAAACCATCCTGACCGGCAGCAGGGACAAGACCGCCCGGTTATGGGACCTGCAGGGAAACACCGTCAAAACTTTTGAAGGGCATACCGACTTCGTAAATTCAGTAGCATTTTCGCCCGATGGAAAGACCATCCTGACCGGCAGTGAAGATATGACAGCCCGGTTGTGGGACCTCCGGGGGGAGGTCGTTAAAACCTTTGAAGGACATGCTTCCGCCATTAATTCCGTTGCCTTTTCGGTTGATGGAAAGGCCGTCCTGACAGGGAGCAGAGATCATACCGCCCGGTTGTGGAACATTCAGGATGACGATTTCAAACCATTGGAAGGGCACTCGGAGAGCGTTATGGCAGTAGCATTCTCACCAGACGGGCAAATGATCCTGACCGCAAGTTGGGATGAGACGGCGCGTTTATGGAGCATTCACGGAGAATTGATCCAGGTCTTTCATATAAATGGCGGCGTTGTCCAAGCAGTGGTGTTTTCTCCCGATGGGCAAAAATTTTTAACCGGCGACAGGAGTAACAAAGCTAAACTGTGGTATAATTTCTACAAGGAGTGGGAAACAGGAACCATCTGGAACCGGATCAACAAGCTAAGTGAAGAAGAACGCCAAAAATACAAGATCACCTGGGATTATTGAGGTTTTACCAGACCAGTGGACCGATTCCGGTCAGAATTTAGGAAATCCGGGAGAAATTTCCGAATTTCAGTTTTCAAAAAAAGAACACCAGTAACCATTACCCATAAAACTTGAAATCATGAAAATCTTTGCTCAAATCATTCAATTTATTCTCCGCCTTTTCGGCGGCGGCAAACGCCCCAACGATAAGCCGGAAGATAAAAAACCAGCTCCGGCCCCCAAGCCGACACCCGCCCCGGCGCCTCAACCTCCTCCGCCCGTTGAAGACCTGATCGTCCCTGCACCGGAACCGCCGGCGCCCGCAGAACCCGTTGAGCCCGCGCCCCCTGCCCCGGAACCTGAGGAGCAGCTCAAATTCACCGAATTCTTCGAAGAGGTCGTCAGGAAAGGCAAGAAGGTCCGGACGGAAAAGGTCGCGATCACCGACGGTCAGGTGGAAGGCATCTTTTCCTGGTCGGTTTACAAAAAAGGCAAATTGGAAGGATGGAGCTCCTTCGGCGAGCGCACCATGAAGGATTTTATCCAGGCCGAGCCTGAGTTGTTGCAGGAATTGGAAATGACCGAGTCCTCCCGCAATATCCTCCAGGCCGTTTCCGACAACGAAGGCATGCTGGAGGCCATCAACGCCTACGACGGCGCTTTCCTGAGCTTCGGCATCTTCCAGTGGACGCTCGGTACAGGCAGCAATCCGGGTGAACTGCCTGCCCTGCTCAAAAAATTGAAGGACAAATTCCCCGATTCCTTCCAGCTCTATTTCGGCCGCCACGGGGTTGATATCGACAGATCGACCAACAGCGTCGGGGGTTATCTGACACTCGACGGCAAAGTCGTCAATACCCCTGAAATAAAAAACAAGTTCCGCGAAAAAGAATGGGTTTACCGCTTCTGGCGGGCCGGCGGCGATCGCTTTGTACAGGCCATAGAAGTCGAGCACGCGCTCAGCCGGCTCCGGACCTTCTACTGGACCTATAAAGTGCACGGGTTCGCCCTCAATGAGATCATCACCTCAGAATTCGGGGTAGGCCTGTTGTTGGACAACCACGTCAATCTGCCCGCACTCGTCAAAAAAGCCCTTCACAAGGCGATGGAAGAAACCGGCCTGAAAGACCCCGGCTTGTGGACCAGCAAGGAAGAACGGAAAGTCCTGGAAAAATATATCGCCAACCGAAACACCAAGATTGACGGCTTCGGCCCGATGGCCAATGCCCTTAGCCGGGCCGATACCACCAGGCGCTACGTCAGCAACGGGATCATTTCCGACGAGCGCGGCACCTTCCGGTTCACCGACGTCCGGGCCCGGGGTATGGGCAATTTCGTGCCGATGCCGGAGGGCTTTGATCCGGCGGAGCATCCTGATCCGGAGGAGGGAGAAGATTAAGATCCACACAGATGAATAAAATGGGTTGTGTGTATCGCAGAGGACGTTTGCCTGTTCTCCAGATGGATTTTCTATCCTTATAGGAAAAGGGAATAAAGCCTATTTGTTGCCTAATTTTTACACCGAGTGCGCAACCGGCGCCATCTGGAACCGCTGCTACCAACTCAACGAAGAAGAACGCAAACAATACAAGATCACCTGGGATTATTGACTCCTTGGACCAAGATACCCCTCCGTGAAATACTCCCCCAAAAACCGCTCCGTATTCCCGAACAGGATCCGGTCGAGCACTTCTGCGGGCGTTTGGCCGAACAGCAATTCCCGGACTTCGGTATCCGGCAATTCCACAGCTTCCCCGTTCTGGGAGAAAAAGAGCGGTTGGCCGCTGTCCAGGTAAGCCGCCATTGCCCGCTTCAGGTCCTGAAAGCCCGCTACTTCAGGGAAGGTGTCGAACGGATCGACGAGCCCGTCGTAATCGCTGCCCAGGGCGATCATGCCCCAGCCGTCGGCGGGTTCTGATCCCGGGCGGCCTTCCTTCACCACTTTCACGATGTGGAAGATATTGGACCAGAGCAGTTGCAGGTAGAGGTCCATTAATTCACGGCGGAAACGGGATTCGCGGTCGCTGCCTGGGCGGGCGTTATCCGCCTTCTTTTTCAGTTGTCGGGCCTTTTCCTTGAACGCCTCCCCCGGCATCCGGCTCTCGTGCAGGATCACCCCGATGAGTCCGTCCGAATCGTAGGTCTCCAGGATATCCTCATTGGTCAGGTTGATGGGCCAGCGGCTGAAGTACTGATCCTGGTCCAGGTCGGCGGTCTCTACCGCTTTTTCGGCAATGTCGAGGGTCCACCAGCCGTTGATGGCCGTGTGGCTGTGGATGATGGGAATGGGGTCGCCCTTTTCCCTTTTCTCGCGGACAACGGCGTAGAATTCCCGGCGGGATTGCAGGCTCATGTGTTTACAATCCACCAGGATGCGGCGGCCCTTGCTGCGGTCGAGCAACAGGTCGAGCGCCTGCCTGCCCAGGCTGGTAAAGCCGCGGTTCATGCCGACGGTCTGGTTGAACAGGTGTCGCATACCCGGCTTGTTGAACCCCAGGAACAGGGGCGCCTTGTCGGAAAAACTGCGCGCATGGCCGGCCAGGTGGTTGTTGAAGTGGTGGCAGAAGGTCACGAAGAACGGCGTGAATTCCTCCGTTTTCACTTCGGCGATATTCCGGAGCATGGAGCTTTCCAGGATCTTTCGCTCGTCGTCCTCCAGTGCTTCGAATTCCTTTTTGAAGGTCGTATTGCGGAGGTAATGGCCGAAGGAATGGGCCCCTTCCACGGTCAGGATGCCGCAAACCGTTTTGTCATCTGCCAGCATATCCTGGAACTCGCCGTGGTCCGAAGCGATCTCGAACCGGTGTTGCCGGTATTTTTTGGAGCGGGTATCCCGCTGCCGGAGCACCCAGGAACGTTCCTTGAGGAATTCCTCGTAATAATTGACGCCGACATTGCAGCCGTCGTCAAAGCTCGCGATGATCCGCTCCACGCGGTCCAGCGGAAAACCGGAGACGGCTGCGCCCAGGTAGGCGGGTTGTTTGCCGGTGAGGAGCAGGCTGAACAGCGCCTTGAACGGCTTCTGCGGGTCGCAGTCGAACAATTGCCTTTCGACCGGGTAAACGGCCAGGAAAGGCGCCCTCAAGCCGGCTTCCACGCAGGCGTCGAGGTTGGCCTGCGAGGATTTGGCCGTATTTTCGATGGCTTTGCGCAACGGGCCGTTCAATTTTTGCAATTCCGGCTTCCGCTCTTCGAAAAAATCCCAGATGGTCTGGCCGGTAAAATCCGGATGGCCGTCGGCGGCATAGCCTTTCAGGCTGCAATGCAGGTGGAGGTCACTGATAGGATGAGGCATGATTTGAGGGTTTATTTTGTCTTTGCATTTGGTGAACGATAACTGCAAATTAGGGATCATGGCGGCGAAAGGGAACAAGGAGCGGGTAAGTGGCAGGATGGAGGCGGCAGGTGACGGATCAGGAGCTGTAGGCGGACTTACGGGGTTACAGGGATTTCGGTCCTACAGACCTTTTGATTGTTCATTGTTGATTGATGATTGTTGATTGTTGATTGTTGATGGTAGCGTCCGTAACAGGGCGGCAGATTGCCAAGCCGCGGGTGGCGTTTGCGCGAGGGAGGGATTGGTAAGCTGGGGCGGGGGTACAGATATTTCGGTCCTACGGACCTTGTGACTGATGATTGTTGATGGGGGCGGCCGTGGTAAGTGCCAATGAGGACATTTCCTGCTTTGGGTTTCGATGCATAATCATGCGTTCGATGCATAATCATGCGTTCGACGCATCATCATGCGTCGCTACAGGGTTAAAACGACGCCTTGGGCCAATTGGCCGGTATGCGTATCGCCGGTTTCGTCCATAAGGGAATAGGATACTTTGACGACGTAGACGGCTTCCGGGGCAGCGCGGTCCCGGATCTTTCCGTTCCATGCGGGGCCGTCGAAGACGAGGTCGCCCCATCGGTCGAACACCTGCATGCGGGTATCCCGGAGGGTGCAATTGCTGTAGATTTCCAGGCGGTCGTTGAGGCCGTCGCCGTTGGGACTGAAGGCGGTGGGCAGGTAGACTTCGCAGGGGCAGGGTTGCCGCCTGACCTCATATTTGTATACCATGGGATCCAGGCAATCGTTGTTGGCCGCGAGATAGACCCCGGGCGCATCCAATGGGCGCGGATTGGCGCGCACACCGTCCTTCCAGCGGAATCCGGGGCCGGGCAGGCTGACGGACCAATGCTGGCCGCACAGCAATGACGTATCCACACTTACGGTATCGGTGAGGTAAAGATCGCAGGTTTCCCGGTAGAAATAATCAAGGTCGCCCTGCAGGATATTTCCGGGCAATTCCGTCATCGCAAAATCGGAAAAGATGGGTTGGTAGGCCTCGAAGGAAGCGGCGATGTCGTTGGCCTGCCGGTCGGCAACGGGCGTCCATTCAAAACAATCTCCGTCCGGCGCGCCGGCGTCAAACTGGAGCAGGAACCCGTTGGGCTGGCCGGGCGCCAAAGCGAATTCATCGGCGTTCCCCACCAGGTTGACCATGCCGTTCCGGTCGATCTGCTGGTCGACCAGACCGGTGTTGAAGCCGGGATCCGCCGACAGGCTGAATTGCCCGAGGATCTCCCCTTCCGGAGAAAGCACCATCCTCCCCGGCCGGCTGCCGTCAAAAATGATCCGGCTGTACACCGCCGAGAAGTTGCCGTCAGGCAAAAGGTCGAGATCGGCCGGGTGCCGGGTAGACAGGAATTTCGGGCTTTTCCAGGCCAGGTTGCCCGCATCATCGATCAGGTAGAAGAAAGCGAAACCCTCGCGGTAATACTCCATGATGTACCCGCCAGGCGCCTCAAACGGGCCGGCAACGGGGTAGAACTTCAGGTCGGGAGGCGGCGCGATCGCCCATTGGAGGGCCCCCTGCCCGTTGAGCCGCATCAGATAGGGCCCGGAGCGGCAGATGAACCCGCCGTCGGCCGTTATGCGGGCATCGCCGATGGATTCAAACGGTGCAAACCGCACACCCCATTGGAAATTCAGCAGGTCGGTGTCGAACATCGCGATAAAGCCCTGTTTCTGGCTGTCCCAGTCCAGCAGCAGGCCGTAAGCCATCAGCCGGTTGTTCTTCAGTTCGATGGCATAGGTAAAATGGTCGACGGTGCCGGTACGCAGGAGTTTGAAGCGGGTGGCCAGCCCGTTGCCGTCCAGTTTGATCAGGAAGACCAATTCGTCAAACCCTTCGTAGGCGCTGCCGTAAACGAACACGTTGCCCGCCTCGTCAATCGCCAGGTCCTTGAATTCCATGTAGTTCTCCTTCCAGCCGTAGCTTTTGGCCCAGACCGCGTTGCCGCAAGGGTCGATCCGGGTGAGGAAAACCCCGCGATTCTCCAGCGAGTTCTGACTGTCGAGGGAAGAATCGCCGATGAGGATATCGCCGTTGGGAAACCGGCCGATCTTCTTGTGGTAGGTTTTAGCCGGTTTTTCCAGGATTTTGAAATAACCCTGCGCCGGCGCCTGCCCGACGAGCAGCAGGAGCCCCCAGGCCAGCCACAATCCCGTAAACGGCTTCTTCATCAACCAAATATCGGGAATCCGCGGGAAATGCCGCAGGATTTCATTTTCAGGGACGGATTACCCGGCCATTCCTGCAACAAAAAGCCTGAGGGCTCGTAAATTTGAACCCGGAGCAAAACATTCCGGATCATGAACGATGCGCTGACCACCATCGATGACGTCCTTGCAGAACTCGACCGGATCATTGACGAAACCGTACGGGAAAATTGTTTTCTGGGCATATTCGCCTACATCTACCGGCGGACCACCGCACAGATCAAGGCCGAAGTAGAAAAAGGGGCCTTTGAGGACAATGAACGGATGGCGCGGTTCGATGTAGAATTCGCCCGCCTTTATATCGACGCCTACCGCGGATACTACGCCGGAGAAACCATCAGCCGCTCCTGGAAGGTGGCGTTTGACGCCCGCAACAGGCCCCTGACCATCGTCCAGCACCTGACCCTGGGCATGAATACCCATATCAACCTCGACCTCGGCGTAGCCGCCAGCAGGATCATGGAAGGCGACGACATTCTCAAGCTCAAGGAAGACTATTACAAGGTCAACGAGGTCCTGGCCGGCCTGATCGACGAAATGCAGGACCGGGTGGGCCGGGTGTCCCGCCTCATGTTCCTGGTAGACTGGCTCGGGCGCCGCACCGACGAGCGCCTGATCAATTTCAGCATTTCCAAGGCTCGGAACGAATCCTGGAAGGTGGCCAGGGCGCTGGCGTCCCTGAAAGGCGAAGCCAGGACCCTGAAACTGGAAGAAACGGACCTGATCGTTTCCAGGATCGGCGAGCTCGTCATTTCGCCCAAAGGCAGATTGATCCGACAGGCGCTGCGGTTGGTCCGTTTCTTCGAAACCCGGGACATCGGAAAGATCATCCGGAATTTGCGCGATTAGGAGACTTGCCTGTTTGTGGTCGGCAACACCGCCGGGACCACCAATTTCACCTTTGGCCCGGCCACCTGCTTCAACGAATTCGGCATCAACCAGGGCAGCGGGTTCTGCCCCCGGACCAGTCCTGATTTCAGCTAATTTCAACCCCCTGAAACCGGCATTTACCTGCTCAGAATTGGCTAATCCGGACGGGTTGGTCGGTGTTTGCCGATCATTGGTCCAAGAATTTTAATAGTTTTACTATTCTTTATAAAACTTTTTCTATCTTTACGCCGTTCCTAAAGGTGTCAAAACCAAAAATTGAGCAGAAAGACCACATATCGCGTACTCGGACTCGGCCTGATGATATCCTTTTATCTCGGGTTGCTCTCCATGTTTTCCATGTCCTACCTGGGCCTGGAATCGGCTGCCAGGATGGTCATGGTTTTCGACAACCTGGTGGAAGAGGAGAATGAGTGCGATTTCCACGTCGGCGATGATGCCGACGCCAAGATCCTGCAACACTTTTCCTTTTCGGCGCTCCAGCTCCAAAAAGCCAAAATACTGGTACCATTTCAATGCATACCTCCTGACATTCCGCATATGGAGGTCCAATCACCCCCTCCCGAACCGACCGTTTTTTCCTGATAGCCCGGCTTCTGCCCGGCCGTTCCTGTCACAGCCCGACTTCCCGATCTGTGCACAAGCGCTTTTTCTTTAACCCTGACGGCTCTTTCTCCTTTTGAAGGTGAGCGGGGATCGGATTAGCTGATCAATATTCAGCCGTTCTGACCAAAATCCGGCCTGCCCAGTGTTGGGCGTTCCGGCTCTGATCCTCGTTTTTTGCTGGACGATCCCCTGCCGCCTTCCGGGACGACCGTTTTAAACTGTTCACTGAAAAAATGGAAAAAACGGATAAAATTCCAAGCGGAATATTCAAGAATCTCAAATCAGACCTGCCGGCCAGCATTGTCGTTTTTCTGGTGGCCCTGCCGCTGTGTCTGGGTATTGCATTGGCTTCCGGCGCGCCCCTGTTTGCGGGGATCATCGCCGGTATCGTAGGCGGCATCGTCGTCGGGGCCTTCAGCGGTTCCCAATTGGGCGTAAGCGGCCCGGCGGCCGGTTTGGCGGTCATCGTACTGGTAGCCATCCAGGATCTCGGTTCCTATCAAACCTTCCTGCTGGCGGTGGTGCTGGCCGGTCTGATCCAGATCGCGCTCGGCTTCGCCCGGGCGGGCATCATCGGATACTATTTCCCGTCGTCGGTCATCAAGGGGATGTTGTCGGGTATCGGCATCATCATCATCCTCAAGCAGATCCCGCACGCTTTCGGGTACGACAAGGACTACGAAGGCAGTCTGGAATTTGCGCAGCCCGACGGACAGAACACCCTGTCGGAACTGTTGAACATGGTCAATTTCATCACCCCGGGTGCGGTGATCATTGCCGCCGTTTCCCTCTTTATTCTGATCTTATGGGAACAAAAGTTCATGAAGCGGCAGCGGATCTTCCAGCTCATCCAGGGGCCGCTGGTGGCGGTGGCCGCCGGTATTTTATTGAACCTGGCCTTCCAATCGAATCCAAACCTGGGGTTGAACCCGGAGCACCTGGTGACCCTGCCGGTTGCCGAGAGCCTTTCGGGGTTCTTCGCACAATTCACCTTCCCGGATTTCAGCCATATTGCGGATCCCCGGATCTATATGACGGCGGTGACCATGGCGGTTGTCGCCAGCCTGGAGACCCTGCTCTGTCTGGAAGCCACCGACAAGCTGGACCCCTACAAGCGGGTCACGCCGGCCAACCGGGAATTGCAGGCCCAGGGGATCGGCAATATGATCTCGGGGCTGATCGGCGGTCTGCCCATCACGCAGGTGATCGTGCGCAGTTCCACCAATATCCAGTCGGGCGGCCGCACCAAGGCGTCGGCGATTTTCCACGGCGTACTGCTGCTGGTTACGGTGATGTCCATCCCCAGGTTGCTTAACCTGATCCCGCTGGCCAGCCTTGCGGCCATTTTGTTCGTCGTGGGGTATAAACTGGCCAAGCCCGCCTTGTTCAAGCAGATGTACAAACTGGGATGGGCCCAGTTCGTTCCCTTTGTCGTCACGATCGTGGGCATTGTCCTCACCGACCTGCTCATCGGCATCGGCCTGGGGCTTGCGGTGGCCATTTTCTACATCCTGCGCAACAACTACAAGAAGCCCTACTTCTTCCACCCGGAGGAACACGCGAACGGCGAGGTCATCCGCATCGAATTGGCGGAGGACGTCACCTTCCTCAACAAGGCCGACATCCTGCAAACCCTCAACCACCTGCCGGAGAATTCCCGCGTGGTGATCGACGCATCCCGGACGGTCAACATCGACCAGGACGTCATCGAGATCGTAGAGGATTTTGAAAGCGTCGCGCCCCTCCGGAACATCGACCTGACCGTCATCGGCCGCAAACTGAAAGGCTTGCAGGAACGGCCGGTCAAGGTATTTGAAAAGACCATTGTCAACAGTGCCGTGCTGAATAACTGATTTCTTCAACATTAAAATCCAATGACCATGAGTACGATTGCCATAACCCTTCCCTATAAAGGAAAGACGCTGAATAAGAACATCCAATCAAAAGTAACGCCCGCCATAGCCCTGGAATGGCTCAAAGAAGGCAACCGGCGTTTCCTCGAAAACCGGCGCATGGAACGCGATCTGCACGTGCAGGTCGCCGAAACCGCCGCCGGGCAATATCCGTTTGCCGTGATCCTGAGCTGCATCGATTCGCGCATCCCCACCGAAACCATTTTCGACAAGGGGATCGGCGACATCTTCAACATCAGGATCGCCGGCAATTTTGTCAACAAGGACATCCTCGGCAGCATGGAATTCGCCTGCAAGATCGCGGGTTCGAAGCTGGTGGTCGTCATGGGCCACACCGCCTGCGGCGCCGTCAAAGGGGCTTGCGATCAGGCCGAACTGGGCAACCTGACCCAGATGCTCGGCAAGATCGCACCGGCGGTGGATGCCGTCCATACGCCGCATGGAGCAGATCGCAGTTCGCAGAACGCCGAATTCGTCAACGAGGTAGCCCGCAAGAACGTGGAGCTGGCCATCGGAAAGATCAAGGCCCAGAGCCCGCTGCTGGCCGAGCAACACCAAAACGGCGAGATCGATATTGTCGGCGCCATGTATGACGTACACACCGGAGAGGTCACTTTCCTGGACAATCCGAATCAATGAGGTTTACGATTATAAAGTGCTTTTTCCTATCTATTAGTTTGTTCTCTTGTTCCGCCCTCCTCTCCCAGGAGGGCGGCTTTGGCAACTGGATCATGTATTTCGGGCAAAACCGGATCCACGACCGGTGGAGCGTGCATACCGAGATCCAGTACCGCAACCACGACCTGCTGCCCAACATCGAGCAGTTGCTGGTCCGGACGGGCCTGTATTACCACCTGGACGGCAACACGACCTTGCTGGCCGGATACGCCTACGTGCCCTCCTACCGCCTGGAAGACAGCTTTACCGACCCCGTCACCACGGAGCACCGGATCTTTCAGGAACTGCAGTTGAACAACAAGGTCGGCAAGATCGCTTTCAACCACCGCTACCGGATCGAGGAGCGCTGGGTCAGCCAAAAGACCCTGGTCCGGTTCAGGTACCGACTGCTGGCCGTTATTCCGCTATCAAACAAAACCAAAAACGCGCCCTTTCTGGCCTTTTACGATGAGGTTTTCCTGGCCCCCGGCGCCCGCGTGTTCGACCGAAACCGGGCCTACGGCGCGCTGGGATACAAATTCTCATCCACTGCTTCAGCCCAACTCGGAATATTGAACCAACAACTGCCCGACCGGCATAAATGGTACCTGCAAATCGGCTTGTTCTACAACCCGGATCTGCGGTAAAGATCGTTTTTTTTTGGTGAATAGATTTTTAACGGTAATCTACGTTTTGGAGGGCGCCTTGTGCGCCCTCTTTTTTTTGGGTTGCCGGTCAGGAGTGGGTTTACGAAATTTTGGAAGTTTCGCAAACCTGGGGAGAGGGGAAATGCAAAATGTAAAAGTGGGCGGCCGTTGTTCCGGCTGCCTTCCTCTTTGCCCTCCTTGGATAGTCCGGCACAGCGGTCCGTTAGGATCGCAATATCTGTAGCATCCCGGCAACGACGAAATCCACCGGCCTGTAGGGCCGGCATATGGAAATCCATAACGGCCGTTGAAATATATTTCATTCATTTTTCAAGGCGTCAATCCGGAATGGGTCTGCACAAACGTTGCGGGTCCGAATAAGGCAGCGCGTGTCCCCCGCTAGCGAAAAAAAAGGGGCTGGAAATGCAAAATGTAAAAGGGGTAATGCAAAATGTAAAAGGGGGCGGCCGTTGTTACGGCTGCCTTCCTCTTTGCCCTCCTTGGGTAGTCCGGCACAGCGGTCCGTTAGGATCGCTATATCTGTAGCATCCCGGCAACGACGAAATCCACCGGCCTGTAGGGCCGGCATATGGAAATCCATAACGGCCGTTGAAATATATTTCATTCATTTCTCAAGACGTCAATCCGGAATGGGTCTGCACAAACGTTGCGGGTCCGAATACGGCAGCGCGTGTCCCCCGCTAGCGAAAAAAAAGGGGCTGGAAATGCAAAATGTAAAAGGGGTAATGCAAAGGTGAAAAGTATACGTCCGTTGTTCATGCTCCGATCGTCCTCCCCCACATACCGACCAAACACCTTCTGAGGTTGGATTTCGGCCACGCTCAACCATCGGCCAGGTGCGGGCTCAGGGTGCAAATTCCCTTGCGCCCTGAGTTGGGAGAGGGAGCCAAGGATAAAGGATAAAGAACCAAGGTTAAAGTTTGCTGCCGTCATTCCGGCTACCTTTGTCTTTCCCACCAAGCTGCCCACATGCTTTCTGAGGCCACAGGCCGAACCACGCCATTAGAAGCCCTTGGCGAGGTTCGAGCCCTAGGGATTCTCCGGCGTGGAATCCTCACTCTGTTGGAGACTGGTTTACAAGCGGGCCCCGGGCCACGCACAACCGCAACCGATCATGGTGGAATCCTCACTCTGTTGGAGACTGGTTTACAAGTCCAAATTAACAGCTCTCCCCTTGAATTTCAAAACATTATCCCCGAATTTCTTTCGCAGTTTTGAAGGCCGAAACGTTAAGGTTTTGTTAAAAAACAACCCGCTCACGTGGCAAAACCCATACAAAAACAACCCTTTTTGCAAAATCAACACATTGAAAATCAGTAAATTGAATGCAAAAATTGGCTCAATCCCGGGTTTTTGGTCGCGCGGAAGGTTGCGGGTTCGCGTGGGCGGGGCACTTCAGGTGTCGGACGCTTCGAAAGTGTCCGACACCTGAAACAGCATCCAAACCGCCATATCCCAAAAAATTCCGTCCTTGTGAATGGGTATATGCCAAAACCTATATGCACAAAAAATGAACCGACCAACCACCAACCGCAGGCAATTCCTGAAGCATACGGCCGCCGCCGGAACGGGATTGCTGGCTTCAACCCTATTCCCTTTTCATATTCTGCCGGCCAAACCCGCGCTTGCGGATCAGGTGATCGGCCATGGTGATTTCCGGTACCGGGTCGAAACGGGATGGGGCGACCTCCAACCCGAAAAATACCCGGTAAAAAATTGCCATGAAATGGTCATGGACAAAAAAGGCCGGCTCCTCTTGTTGACGGACCACCCCAAAAACAATATGATCATCTACGACCGGTCGGGTAAGTTGCTCAACACCTGGACGCTCGATTTTCCGGGGGCCCACGGGCTGACCATCCATCAGGAAGGGGAAGCGGAATACCTGTACATCACCGACCCCGGCCTGGGCAGGGTCGTAAAGTGCACCCTGGACGGGCGGATCGTTCTGGAGCTTGATCATCCCGCCAAAACCGGAGCTTATGACGATAAAATGAGCTTCAAACCTACAGAAACGACCATTGGCCCAACGGGCGATATCTATATAGCCGACGGGTATGGCGCTCAGTTTATTTTACAATACGACGCCGCAGGAAAGTTCATCCGAAAGTTTGGCGGCGATAGTTTTCTCCAGGAAGATAAATTCAAACAGGCGCATGGCGTCACTCTGGACACCCGCAACCCCGCGAACCCGACGCTGTTGTGTACCGCCAGGATCAAGAATGCGTTCAAGCGGTTTACCCTGGACGGCCAATACCTGGAGACCTTCTACCTGCCCGGAGCATTTGTCAGTCGCCCGGTCATCGACGGGGAGAACGTGTACTCCGGGGTTTGTTTCGGGATGGAAAAAGGCAATTACAACATGCAGCTGAACAGGGGTTTTGTGACCATCCTGGATAAGGATAACCGGGTCGTATCCAACCCCGGAGGCACCAAGCCCAGGTATAAAAACGGCCGATTGAAATTGATGCTGCAGGATCAGCCCGTTTTCAGGAATTGCCACGATGTTTGTGTGGACGGCGATAAAAACCTCTATGTCTGCCAATGGAACGCCGGAGGGGTTTATCCCTACAAACTGCACCGGGTGTAAAGGTCAATCACCTGGACATCGGCGTATCATCACACTTCAGATCCCCCATCACATATTGCAGCCCGTCCAGGAAAAACTGCAGCAGTTTCGGGTTCGTCATGCTCTGGGCGTTGTGCGAGGGTGACGAATAGAATACCCGGCCCTTTCCTTGCTTTTTGATCCAGGAAATGTACTTGATGTTGTCCGCCACCTTCGTTTTGAGGCCGGTCAGTTTGTCGGCTTCCATGTAGAGCAGGGGCCGGAAGTTGTAATCAAAATAGGCGTTGTTGAACAAATACGGCTCGTCGACGTGTTCGAACCCCTGGCCGTCGAAGGCCGCCACCAGCGGATGGTTCGGGTCCACCAGTTTGACCTGGATCATTTGCTGTACGGGGTGATAGTCAAAACTGCCGCCGACCATCTTGCCGTAGTTTTCGGATTTGTTTTGCATCACGATCGAGCCGTGCAGCACCATCAATCCGTGCCCTTTGCTGACGTACCGGATCAGGTTGTCTTCCAGTTGTTTAGCCTTTTTCAATCGCTGCTCATCGTTCAGGCCGGGCTCTTCCTTGAGCTGATCCCAGAACAGGTCGCGGCGGTCCCCTACCGAACAGTTATTGTTCAGGATGACGGCGTCGTACTTTTTCAGGTTCTTTTTTTCGAATTCGTGGATATCCTTGGATACGCTTACCGTATACGCCCCGGATCGTTCGGCCAGCAGTTTCATAACGGCCTCCGTGTGGGGGATCGTCCAGTGCTTGAACCCGGTGTGCAGCGAGAAAATGAGCACATGCTTTTTGCCGTCCGTGGGTACCCGCGGTTGGGCAGGCGCGATCTCAGCGATTTTGGCCAGCCATTCCGCGGATAATTCAAATTCCGGCAGCGATTGCGCTTTGGTGATGTACGCTGAGATCAGGAAGCCGATACTCCAGATGAAGACGATTGATTTTTTCACGTGTTGCTTTGCTTTAAGTTGGTGATGCTTACCATACTACCGGACATTTTTGCAAAAGGGGCAAAGACGGGGAGAGGGAGAGAGTGGGTGAAAAGCAATGCCTTCACCCGTTCTCCCACTCTCTAAGTCTCCCACTCTGCTCATTTTGTCCAGTAGTGTGAATGCTTACTTAAAGTTCGCAAATTAAATGAAATCGGAGTAACCGGCTATTTTTTGCCTCGGATTTATGGGCTATGTATTAAATACAAGGCGACTGTTCAAGCTTATAAGGTCTTAAAAGAATGAAAACTCCGGGTAACACGGAATTTTTTTTGAACCGCAAAAGAAACTATAGCTCACATAAGTTTTAATTGATGTGGAATCCCGGCTCGATTCCACACCAATCGTTTTTGTGGCTTTTGTGGTGGAAATACCTGGTGGCCTTGGGTTCGCCTATTTCTTTGCCAGCAACTTCTTCATGCTCACCTTTTCCCCTGTGATCACGTTCTCATTGCCGAAGGTCAGCGAGGCCAGGAACAGCGCCAATACGGCGTACAACAGCGCCATCAGGGCAACCAGTCCCACCAGCGCAGGACTGAAGGTCCCTTTCAGGATCGCGCCGATGGACAGGGCGATGTTGAGCATGGGGACCAGCGCGGTGGAACTCGTCAATTCCATACCGGGCATCTGGGAGATCATCGTGGGGATGAGCACCAGCATCATCATGGGAGAGACGTAGCTTTGGGCTTCCTTGTAGGAGTTGGCCAGCAATACGACGGCCAGCGTCAGGCCCGCCAGGAAAATGGTACTCAGCAGGATCAGCAGGCCGAGCCAGACCCAGCCCTCGGTGGCAATCGACAGGGAGAAAAAGCCGACGTCACCACCCAGCAGCTTCACCTGGATCAGGATGGCGACCACAAGGCTGGCCACGTTCATGAAGGCCGAGACAACCCCCACCGTCATGACCGCTCCGAACTTACCGGCGATGATCTCGCGGGTCGTAGCCGGGGTGGTGAACAGGGTCTGCAACGTGCGGCGTTCCTTCTCACCGGCCGTGATGTCGATGGAGATATAGACGCAGCCGATAAAGATGAACAGCAGGATGATCATGGGCAGAAAAGACCCCAGGATCTTGCCGGCTTTCGCTTCCTTGGAGGCCAGATCGACGGACTCCACCTCCAGGGGGGTGATGAATTTCTCATCCAGTTGTACGGAGTTGAGGCGTTGGGTCAGCAATTGCTGGTTCACCTGGTCGATCACCCCTTTGACTGCCCGGGACCGGATGTCCAGCACGTCCTTCGATTCGTTGACGAGCACCTGGATGGCAGCGGACCCGTTGCTGTCCAGTTTGGTCCTGAAATCCGGGGCCACGATCAGCCCCATGGCCTGGCTCATGGTATCCAGCTCGGCCCGGTCGAACGCCCTGACCTGAATATTCATATTCGGCAGTTTGCGCACCGCTTCCAATACCGGCGTGCCTTCCGCTTCCGGGTTGACGAGCAGGGTGACGGTCTCAGACGCCATTTTTTCACTCTGGCTGGCCCCGACCTTGCCGATGATGGTGAACAGCACCGGGTACAGGAAAAAAGGCAGCAATATGACGAGGTAGATCATCCGTTTGTCGCGGAGCACCTCTTTGAGTTCTTTTCTGTAGATGGTTTTTATGATTTCTGCACGCATGGATTTTAAATTTTTTGATTGATCCGATTGATCCGATTGATCGATTTTTCGATTGATCCGATTGATTCGATTGATCCGATTGATTCGATTTTTCGATTGATTCGATTGATTCGATTGATCCGATTGATTCGATTGATCCGATTTTAAACGTCCGTCGATTAGTCAGCCTAATCGGTTCATTCGAGCCAATCCAATAATCGATTCAATTTTTCGATTCCTCAATTCCTCGATTCCTCGATTCCTCGATTCTTCGATTCCTCGATTCCTCGATTGATTCCACCGCCCGCCGTAGCTTCAGCCTCCGGACGACAAAGTCGCCTACGGCAGACGGCGTCAGCGAAGGAGGGGATTGATCCGATTTTAAACGTCCGTCGGTTGGTCAACCTAATCGGATTATTCGAGCCAATCCAATAATCGATTCAATTTTTCAATTCCTCGATTCCTCAATTCCTCGATTCCTCGATTTTTCGATTCTTCGATTGATCCGATTTT
>WBZL01000952.1_pt1 | contig 31773 bp, 25 predicted proteins | sample 5204291 | NCBI WGS metagenome assembly WBZL01 (sample SAMN12344345, study PRJNA552823) | activated sludge metagenome | biome: Activated sludge suspended growth; feature: Nitrification reactor; material: Wastewater; isolation source: activated sludge from nitrification reactor of wastewater...
AAGTTCAATATTCTTCGGGCAGGCTGCATCCTAATTGCCTAAAATTGCTCGCTTTGGCTACGTGAATTTCAACTCCTCACACGACAGAAGAGCGCTGTCGTGTTCGTCAAACAGGAAATTCACGTTTGCGCCAAAGCTCACAATTTCTTAACGGCATTAGGATGAGGCGGGTTGTTCTTACGACTTTCGCAAAAGGGTTTACTCTTGAACTGTTTTGGCAATAATTTCGTAATTTCAAAAATGTTTTGGACAGCAGTGATTACTGCGAAGGTTGTTCGAATTCACCGTGATTCATTCCAAGGTGAGATTTGTGACCAGTAAAATTCAGGCTGAAGTCTGGTCAATTTGGAATACGCTCTATGGTTCATTGGTTTCAAAAATTTTGGACAAAAAAAAAAGGAGGATCATTTCAGACCCTCCGATATTAAGAAATGTTTAGAGCTCGAAATACTAGAACGGCAGGTCGTCATCTCCCTGATTCATATCATCAGGTTGAGGTTCAGAGTTTTTTGAAGTCCCATCTGACTTCTGGATCTTCCATGCAACAAGACTCGTGAAATATGTCTTTACACCTTCCTTGTTAGTCCATGGTTTTCCGCGAAGGTCAAAAGTAATGTCAAGCATATCTCCAACATTAAATATGTCAAGAATGCCTGTATTGTCCTGATGAAGTTCAAACTTCACATACTGCGGAAAGCTCGGATTATCAGAATATTCAACAACAAAATCTCTTTTCTTGAATTTGTCGGTGACTTGTTTTGTCTCATATATCTCGTGCAGTTTACCCTGGATGTTCATTATCTGATTTTGTTTTTCGGCAAGTTATCAATTATCATACAAAGTTAAAATTATATAATGACAACCTGACGTGACTAATTGCATAGTATTGCGACTGTGATGAACTTCATACATGCAAGTTTCAAAGATAAATCCTCAATTCACACACAGTCGCAATGGATTGTTCTTCACTGTTCACTTTTCATCATCAGGGTAGTAGTTATCCGAAACGTTTTTTCTTTCATACAGTTTCTGATGCAGCATGTGTCGGGCTCTGACTTCCTTTCCAAGAAATGATTGCAAACCATGTTCAGACTTATCAAAGCTGATGTAATTGGAAATTGACATCCGCGAAGCTGCTTCTTCAACATCATGATCAGCACCTGCATAAGTGAATGTCCACTTTCCCGTCTTCTTAAGTTCATCAATAAGATTCCTGATCGAGTTGCCGGTATACTCTCTCGAAGCATTTTCGAATCCGTCCGTAAGAATGTTAACAAGTACATTGTAATCCGGCAAAGATTCAACTTCCTTTCTCAGTCTTCCAATGCTGAATCCCATGGCATCGTAAAGAGGAGTCATGGATTGCGGCCTGTAATTCTGACCCGAAATGACATCAAGTGAAATCAATGGCTGACTGTGAAGATAGGTCCTTATGCCAAGTGAATTGAATGATACCATCGAAACCAGGTGTTCCTGCTCCGGATATTTGGATGCAATCTCCTTTGAGCTTGTAACAATTGAGTTGAACATTCCTATAACCGGTTCCCTGATTGACTGCATTGAGCCGCTTTCATCAAGGATGATTAGATTGTGTACCTGATGCTTGCCGTTCATTTTTTCTCCTTTTTGGGATTATGAATTAGTTGCTTGTTGATTTTAATGTCTTCCTCCAAATCTGAGCGCTTCCTCGAACAGCTCTCTCTTCATTGAATCTGAAAGTTTCGGGTCCATCATAATTCTCATAGCATAGTCATAATCCATTCTCAGTATTTCCCGGAATCTTCTTCCTTTAAGATCTCCGAAGTTGATTACCAACATTCCTCTTGAATCTCTGTAAATCAAGTCTCTGGTCTCTTCAGTGTTCAGAAGTGCTGCAAAGTGAATTTGATTTCCTTCATAGTTCAGCTCAAAGCAGGAGAGCTTCTCGTTTCTGAATCTCTTTTCATCACCTGCAGCAACGGCTTTGTGCTTTTCAAAACTCAAATCCTTAACGCTTTCTGCAAAGTACTCAAGTTCTGAGATCGCGCCTTGCTCATCAATGCCCTGTTCATCATCAACATAGTCTATGTCCATCATTGCAGCTCTGATGAGCTTAGGAAAATATTCTGCATAGATCTCAGAGCTGTTGAATGATTCGACGCTCGCAAGCTTTCCGCCTTTGAATATGGCGACTGAATTCATTCCGGCTTCAGGGAATACGTCATTCAGATTCTTGTCGAAGACATACCTCTTCTTTTCATATGTGTTCAGCATATCTGAAGACGGGGAAGATTCATTGTGAAATCTTTCCATAATCGAAACCTGATTCCAGACCCTGCTCTGATCACTTCTGTGTTGTTTGCTTAAGCGCAAATTGCTGATAACATCTTCATGAATTGCCTGTCTCAGGGTATGTGGGGCAGAGTATCCGGAATCTTGAAAATCCTTTGACGTATATCTCCACCTTCCCGCTTCAACGCAACTGACGGGCACTATGATCTTTGTGTGCGGCATCACAAGAACTGATGTATTGAGCACCCTGTTCTGCTTTGCACCCTGGAGAAGGTCACCGTCAGAGAAGAATACAAAGTTGTCGGACTTGTTCTCGATCATCAGATCATTCACGCTTCCGGATGAGTTAACCTCAGTGATTATGATTTCTCCACTCTCTAAAGCTTTGGAAAACGAGATGTATTTGAAAGAGTTAACTCCTTCTGAAACGAATTGTACTACAGCAATGGATCTCAGCTTTCTGTAACTCGGTTTTCCTACTAACATTTTAATTTCCTCCTTTGTGATTTCATTCAAAAATAAGAAGAAGAACCATGCCGTAAATTTCTGCAACGTTACAGCAACATTGCATTTTGCTTACGGTAATGAGGATCTTCTTTACTTATATATACACAAAAGGAGGTGTGATTTGGTGCGGAGGGAAAAATATTTTTTACCCGAAGTAACTTAGAAGTAGATTGACTTCGGATTCGGAGAGATGTTCTAGATATTGTAGTCTCTCAACCGGTCTAGGTTCATATGGCATTATGTCATAACGAGATACGGCTCCTCTTTCGATCATTTCCGGAAGTTCCAGTTTGCTAATGGTAAAACTATCAGACTCTTCTTTCTTCTTCTGCTCGAGCAGACTCTTGATCTTTCTTTGGATCTTTCTCCATACATCCCAACCTTTAGATGGCTCCATGCCAAGATTTCTTGAGGTAATTGAAATGAAACCACTGGAATTGTCAATGACGACATTTCTTAGTTCTTCGAAGAACAGATTTTCCTCTTCGCTTAGAAGCTTCTTAAGTGAATTGGAAAAGTGTTCTATCGAATTGAAGTATTCCAGATAATTGTCATCATTTTCAGTATCATCTTTCAGATCATCAACATGATCATATTCATCTAAGGAAAGTAAGATCTTGCTCAGATTCTCCCTTGCGATAAAATTCCTGATCTTATTCTCATAAACAGTAAAAAAGAAACTTTCAAATTCTCCTCTGTCCGAATCAAATTTTCTTATCCCAATAATGATCGCCTCTTCAAATAAGTCCTCTGAATCTTCATCGCGAAGCCCATACTTTCGCTTCATGAGAAGCAAATAATGATTTCTGAATTCAAGAAATTTGTTGTATGCTCTTATTTGCGGGATATTCTCCGGCATCTTACTTTATCTTAATTGATTCTTTAGGGAGATTGATACAGTATCTCTTTGCATGTCTTTTTCCTTCACTTTCTATAAGATAGTATCGCGAATAAATTTCATGTGATACAGCTTTCTTGAATTTCTTGTTGAGACGCGTTACGTTTGCCCTGAATGTACTGCAGGAAATTGTTCCGGCTCTTTCAAGTGTCATTCTCAATCCATCGCTCTCTGCATAAGACTCTTTATGAAACTTAAGCACCTTGTCAAAAAACTCTTTCGGAACATCAATGCCTGCAAACCTCATATGCTCTTCATCATTGCGCGCTCTCTCAGCAAAGAACCTGTAATAAACAAATTCTATCGGTGTGAGATCAATTACTTTGTCGCCAATCCTGATTTCCGGTTTCCGCTTGTCAATTATTACAACGTCAAGTGCCGACTTCTTCAGTTCTGTGTTTTCTTTCTTGATCTTCTCTATCCTCGGCAATGCCGCACCAAGCTTGACTTTGCGGACAACGGGCACACCCCATTTCGGATCATCACTTCTAACAAGCTTGAGCGGAAATGCACCCGACTCGGCTATTAGTATCCAGCATGCCTGCATAGATGGTGTGCCGGAAGAAATGGCAGCGGTATATTCAAAATCCGCTTTCTGAACCTTCTCAAGATATTTCAGGACCTTTGGATAGATCTCATTGTGATCTGTAGGATCTTTGATCCTGAGATCACACAGTTCTGTTTTTTCACAGAGATGTCTCTCATGAAGTTTTGACCGGATGTACTTTCCTATTCCTTCAAAGTCATGAAATTTACTATGACTCCATAATAAATGTATTTCCTTAAACTTTCTCTTGTCTGCTACTGTAAGAATTGCTCCGTCTTTCTCTCTGTTGTTGTCATTCAGCCCGACAAAAGAAAATAATATCTTCTTGTTTGCGATAGCTCTCCTTTAGTTTAAATGCTTTTTATTAAATGTTTTGCAAAATTAGTTAAAATGCATTTGAATAAAAAATGTCTTCTTGTCTTTGTTCAATCTGCCCATCTTTTCATGTTTGATATCACTATGGTGTGAGCTAGACTCTTTAAGAAGAATCAGTTTAAGTTAGAAACTGAATAAGACACAAAGTTCTCGCACAGAGTACTGAGTGACAGTTGCTGAATAATCTGAATTGCACGAAAGATCCTCCGCGAACTTTGCGTTATTTCTGCGAACTCCGCGGTTAACAAAAACTCTTTTCTCTTTGCTCCGAAATGAAGAGCAAAACCGCAGAGGGCGCAAAGTTGTCGCAAAGGTCGCAGAGTGTAAGATACAACTTGATCTGAATTGCACAAAAGATCCTCCGCGAACTTTGCGTCATCTCTGCGAACTCCGCGGTTAGAAATCATATCTGTATCTATGCTTTGAATTGAAGAGCCAATCCGCAAAGTGCGCAGGGTTTTCGCAGAAGACGTAGAGAGTGAGATTCAACTTGTACTGAATTGCAGGTTAGATTCTCCAAGAACTTCGCGGTTTAATATCTGAAATGCTTGCTTCTGAATCCTACGCCATCGAACATTTTGCTTTTTAATATGATAGTGACTCCGCTATTTTTGTATCATGAAATTAAAACCAACAGTTATCTATTTCCTAATTCCTGAAGACCGAAAGGAGCGAGAACAAAAATGAACTCAGCACACCTGCACCTCGTATTAAATCATTTCCCTGTGATAGGCACAATGATCACGTTGTTCATACTGGCCATTGGCATCATGAAAAAGAGTGATGATGTGAAGAAGACTGCAATGCTTGTTCTGATTCTGACCTCATTGGTCACAATTCCCGTTTACTTATCTGGAGATAAGGCGCAGGAAAAAATAGAAGGAGCTTATGAGGATGTTGACGAATCGTTTATTGATGCTCATGAAGACTTTGCACTTTATAGTTTCATTGCCATGGATATTGTAGGTGCAATTGCTGTAATGTCGATGTTTCTTTACCGAAAGCCAAAAGAGTTATCAAATTCATTTGCGATTCTAATGTTCGCGCTGATTCTTATTGTGAATGGCATGATGGCGTATACTGCCAATCTCGGCGGCAAGATCCATCATCCCGAAATAAGAGAGGATAAGCTGCCGTGGGAATCTTCAGCTCCCGTTATAGATAAGAGCGGAAAGGAAAAATCTATGAATGACAAAAAAGAGAATGATGAAGGTAAAGAAGATGATGATTAACGAGGTAATGTCATTGGTTTGAAGAGATCTTTCCAATAACTTCCTTCATATCATCCGGCAACTCGGATTCAAATTTCAAATGCTCACCCGTTCTGGGATGAATGAATCCCAACAGACGCGCATGCAATGCCTGGCGCGGAATAATATCAAGCAGATTGCTTATTCTTGCTTTGATGTTGGCTGTAAGATTAACAGAATGCGGCTCTCTTCCCCCATAAGTTTCATCGCCAAACACAGGATGTCCCTTGTGTGACAAGTGAACTCTTATCTGATGTGTCCTTCCGGTTTCAAGATTCAGTTTCACAAGCGAAAGGAAATCATATTCTGCGATAACTTCATAATGGGTAACTGCTCTCTTGCCTGTTGTGTCATCATCTTTTAAGACGGCAACTTTTTTCCTGTCGCGTTTGTCACGGCCGAGAAGTGTTGTGATAGTCCCCTTCTTGGTTTTGAACTTGCCCCAGACAATTGCATTATATTCTCTTTCTATGGTATGATGAAAGAACTGCTCGGAGAGTTTTCTGTGTGTCAACTCATCTTTAGCAACTACAATGAGTCCGGAAGTATCCTTATCAAGCCGGTGTACAATTCCTGCTCTCTCAAAACCGTTAAGATTGGAAAGCGAACCGTGATGTGTTTTTGAATAGTATAGAATTGCATTTACAAGTGTTCCGCTGTAATTCTTGTATGCAGGATGCACAACCATACCCGGAGGTTTGTTGATCACCAGCAAATATTCATCTTCATAAGAAATGTCAAGAGGTATGTTTTCCGGCAATACATCCTGCTTCTCAGGTACATCAAGTTCTATCTCAATCTCATCATCGGGCTTAACCAGATAATTTGACTTTACCAATTCGCCATTTACTGATACATATCCAAGGTCAATTGCTTTCTGAACTTTCGTACGGGATGCATTCTCAATGAAACGCGCAATGTATTTGTCTATTCTTTCCCTGTCACCGATCTTAGGTACAGTAAGACTGTAGTTCTTTTCCAAGTATTTGGATTAATTCAAAATCACCTCTGCAAAAATAATATTATTTAAGTTAACAAAGGTTCTCAAAGAGTATTCCAATGTTTGAAGAGCTAACAATGATGGGTAAAGAGGAAGCACCGTAAAGTGTGAGAAGCAGATTGATCTTTATCTTCGATAGAATCCTCTGCGAACACTGCGCCTTCTCTGCGAACTCCGCGGTTAATAAAAACTCTTTTCTCATTGCTCCGAAATGAAGAGAAAAACCGCAGAGGGCGCAAAGTTGTCGCAAGGGTCGCAGAATGTAAGATGCAACCTGATTTGAATTGACGGTTAATCCTCCGCGAACACTGCGCCTTCTCTGCGAACTTAGCGGTTAATAAAAACTCTTTTCTCTTTGCTACGAAATGAAGAGCAAAACCGCAGAGGGCGCAAAGTTTTCGCAAAGGTCGCAGAGTGTAAGATGCAACCTGATATGAATTGTCGGTTAATCCTCTGCGAACACTGCGCCTTCTCTGCGAACTTCTCGGTTAATAAAAACTCTTTTCTCTTTGCTCCGAAATGAAGAGCTAAACCGCAAAGAGCGCAAAGTTGTCGCAAAGGTCACAGAGTTTAAGAAGCAACCTGATTTGAATTGACGGTTAATCCTCTGCGAACACTGCGCCTTCTCTGCGAACTTAGCGGTTAATAATCTCACTTTTTCTATGCTTCGAAATGAAGAGCAAAACCGCAGAGGGCGCAAAATTGTCGCAAAGGTCGCAGAGTGTAAAATGCAACCTGATCTGAATTGCATGAAAGATCCTCCGCGAACTTTGCGCCTTCTCTGCGAACTTCGCGGTTAATAAAAACTCTTTTCTCATTGCTCCGAAATGAAGAGCAAAATCGCAGAGGGCGCAAAGTTGTCGCAAGGGTCGCAGAGTGTAAGATGCAACTTGATCTGAATTGACGGTTAATCCTCTGCGAACACTGCGTCTTCTCTGCGAACTTAGCGGTTAATAATCTCACTTTTTCTATGCTTCGAAATGAAGAGCAAAACCGCAGAGGGCGCAAAATTGTCGCAAAGGTCGCAGAGTGTAAAATGCAACCTGATCTGAATTGCATGAAAGATCCTCCGCGAACACTGCGCCTTCTCTGCGAACTTAGCGGTTAATAAAAACTCTTTTCTCTTTGCTTCGAAATGAAGAGCAAAACCGCAGAGGGCGCAAAATTGTCGCAAAGGTCGCAGAGTGTAAGATACAACCTGATCTGAATTGCATGAAAGATCCTCCGCGAACTTTGCGCCTTCTCTGCGAACTTAGCGGTTAATATTCGCACTTGCGACAATGCTTCGAAATGAAATGAAAAAGATTTCATAAGCAGATACTTAATCAATTGAATTACAATAGCCGGCATAATTCATTAGTTTTATTCAACTAAATTGTGAAGACAATGAAAACTCAAATCTTAATATTGCTTTTGCTTAGCACTTACTGTATTGATGCTGAGGCGCAATGGGTAATTCAATATTCCTCTTCACCTGCACAGACGATTTCCAGTCTCCGGTTTTATGATGATAATACAGGATATCACACTTCATCACTATTCAACGGCTCAACGTTAAACATATACAAGACAACCAACGGCGGATTAAATTATACCGCGCAGAATTCATCATACACATCTCAGAGATTCATGGCAATCTCAATGGTACATCCTGACACGGTATTCATCAGCGGGAACTACGGAAAGATATTACGCACTTACAACGGCGGGCAAACCTGGACAAACATAAACTCAGATACGCTGATTCAATACTGGGGATTATGGTTTGTGAATTCCAATACAGGTTTTGCAGCCGGAAGCTCCGGAAAGATCATAAAAACAACAAACAAAGGCGACAGTTGGACAGTATTGAATTCAGGCGTGATAAGCCAGCTTGACGGGATATATTTCCTTAATGAGAATACCGGATATATCGGAGGATCGAATGCAATCCTTAAGACAACTGATGCGGGATCGAACTGGACAATACTGCAGGGAATCTTTGTTTCGTTTGAAACAGCTACCTCAATGTATTTCTCCGATGCAAACACAGGAATGTACGGAACAAATGCCGGAAGGATTGCGAAGACCACTGACGGCGGCGCAAACTGGACTGAGGTTTATATGAACAGCGGGACTGCTGTCTGGGGATTGTCATTCGTTAACGCTCAAACAGGATACGGCTGCACCTCCGACGGGAAGGTTATAAAGACAACCAATGCAGGCGCAAACTGGGGATCTCAGAATACACCGCTTACAGAGAATCTGTATGAGATACATTTTACATCTGCACAAACCGGATATGTCGGAACCTGGTCTGGCAAAGTACTTAAGACCACAAACGGCGGATTGACATTCGCAGAAAACAATATTGCAACTATCCCTGAACAAATTACTTTGGAGCAGAACTATCCGAATCCATTCAATCCTTCTACAACTTTTTCATATAGCGTGCCTCATGAAACAGAGATTAGAATATCTGCGATTGATATGAGCGGAAAAGTCATTGCTGAATTGTTGAACGAAAAAGTTGCATCCGGAAAACATGAGCTCAAGTGGACACCGTCAGATATTCCGGGAGGAGTATATTTCATAAGACTTCAATCGGGCGGCAGTACAATTGTACGCAAAGTAATTCTTCTGAAGTGAATTGTTTCAAAAAGCTATGCAGGTTAAAATGCATCGGAAAGTATTTAAATAAAAAATAGCATCTGAAAATTGGACACAAAGAGATTGGCACTACTGCTCAGTGAAGTTATTTGCATATCCATGCTCGCAATTATCTGCAGTTCGTGCGGTGAAGATGACCCGGCTTCATCAAACACCGGGAAAGTATTGCTGGCACAGGTTTCCGGAGATTCTGTCGGAACGGCATTTGGTGTTTCTACTTCAAGCCAGAGTGTTAATTCAGCACAACTTGATTTCACAGACCGTGACAGCGCAGAGATAACTTTTTTCTACACGGGCAATTCAAACAACTCATCCGTGCCAATTACAATCTCATACAATACAGATTCAGCAGTAGCGAATTTGTATTCATCAAGCGGTCTCATACTGAACTCCACCGAGCAGTCAATAACTGTTACGGTACCATCACCCAAAGTAAGACAATTCTTCTTTTATACCATTAAAGTATCTGCAACAGGAGGGTTTGGATATTTCAAGTTCCGGGACCTTCAGATATTTAAGAAGTAGTGGAGTAAAACAGACTTTGGTGGGGATGGAAGTTCGTTTCCAAAAATTCTGTAACTGCGTTTCAAAAATCTCAACACCCCTTATATGGATGCCTCAAAACTAGGACTCTTGCCAAAGATCCACTAATCTTTTTGTGAACATTCAAGCAACCAAGAATGTCATCCCTGCGAAAGCAGGGATCTACTAAAGGAAAAGCCACAATAGACGTAAATTGTATAATCCTTTGGATTGATAAAGAAATAGGCTTGAAACAGCCTCTAAGCGGGAGACCGGGTGGGGGTGAGATTCTTACGATGAACTGGTTAAGAAAATTTACGACAAAAATTTGTTCGCATTCTCTGAACCCTTCAGTAACATTCGACGAGCTCAGGGCATTGGACAAGGTCAGGTTTATGCCAAAGCTATGAATATTTAACGGCTATTAGGAAGTGACGGGCTGTTCCTTTGATATTTGGGAAGCGATTATTTTTGAACTTCATACATTACATTCTCTACTTTTCGAAAATTCTTTGTGCAACAGTAAAATCAGAGCATTGAACAGAATCAAAAAATCATTTAAACATGAACATATTTTTTCTATCTTATGAGCGTTCATAACAAACTTCACATAAATGCATCTAAAGTATTTATTTTTAAGAAACTAAAAGAACAAAGATGCGAAGCGATAAATCAAACAACAATTCGTTAAAGAGCATTCTTTATGCAATGCTTCTGATTACAGGGCTTTGTTTCTCTCAAATGTTCAGCGGCTGTTCGGGTTCAGAAGATGAGCCGGAGCTTACAAGGAGAGAAACAGATTCCATACTGACATATTCTGTCTTTCAGGAGTCATTTGGATTATATAAGAAAGCCCTGGCCCACAATGAAGCAGGACAAGACAAAGAAGCAACGGCTTCATTTGAGGCAGCACTTAAGAAACTTCGGAATGTAAATGCAGGTATTATCAGTGATCCGCTTTATTACAACTGGAAAAAGGACTACGAAGAACTTGCAATAAGTATCGTACAGGACTTCCTCACAACACAATCAGAGATTGACAATTCAAGTATAGTTTTTGACTTTGCAGGCAAGCTTCCAATCTCGTATGAAAAGATCGAGCATGTGCAAAGTGAAAGAGAACCCATGCCGGAAGGCGTTGATGTTCCGCTTGAAAGGAATTCTGTAGTTGACGAGTACATTGAGTTTTTCTCAAATACTGACCGGGGAAGAAGCTTCATAGACAAATGTCTTTACAGGGGCGGAAAATATTTTCCTCTAATGCGCTCTATTCTGAAAGCCAATGATGCGCCGGAAGAGCTGATATACCTTTCGGTTCAGGAGTCGGGACTGTCCCCTACAATTGTTTCACGTGCGGGTGCAGTAGGATTGTGGCAGTTCATGCCGGCAACGGGCGCGGCGTATGAGCTTTATCAGGATGAATACAGGGATGACCGAAGAGATTTTGAAAAGGCAACTGATGCGGCGGCAAGACATCTGAAGGATCTTTACAAGTCATTTGATGACTGGTATCTCGCGTTTGCAGCATATAATGCTGGTCCCGGAAGAATTCGCAAGGCGATAAGCCGAAGCGGTTCAAAGGACTTCTGGACATTGCGCGGATATCTGCCTGGTGAGACAAAGAACTATGTTCCTTCCATCATTGCATTATCATTTGTGCTTCGGGATCCTGCGGCATACGGATTCAGTGATGTGGAAATGGCAGAGCCAATTTCATTTGACAGAGTTGATGTATCTGCATCCATGAGTCTGCAGAAAGTAGCAGAGTTTTGCGAAACAGACATTGAAACGATCAGGGATCTCAATCCTGAGCTTAAGAATGATGAGGTACCAATGTATGATGTCGGTTATCAGTTGAGAATTCCGCATAACAGTTTTAATAAGTTTGCTTCCAATTACAAAGCATCAGGCGATATTACTAAGGGCGGCACAGAGCCGGTGTTTGCAGGAAGTGAAATTACAAACTACGGTGGAATTACTGGCACAGAGTATAAGGTGAGGGGTTATATTGTTGAAGACAAAAGAGCAATTGGAACAACCAAAGACAGAAAGAAAGTTGTTCATGATCTTTTGCCGGATCAGGGTTTGACATGGCTTTCGAGTTTCTATGAAGTTAGGCCCGTGGATATCAGACTCTGGAACAACCTTTCCTACGGAGATGTCATAAATTCTAATAAGAAAATTGATATCTACTTGAGTCAATCAAGATATGACAAATTGTATGGTGATAAGATTTTGAAGAGCACAGATATTGCCGAGAACAATTCAGAAAACGAGGAAGCTGTATTAAGCAAACCGACAGATATTGAAGAGACGGCAAGCAATTCAAATCAGGAGACAACAGAATATCAACCCGAACCTCCGGCCGAGTTTGTAGCATATAACAATACCGAAAACGTAACTGAAGAAACTGTTGCTACTCCGGAAGGCACAACTGTTACGGAACAATCTTCACAAACTGCGACGGATAATTCTGTGAACAGCATATCAACTGAAGAGACGGTTTCACAACCGGAAGAAACAACTTCGACAGAGCAGGTTCAGACAGAAGAGACTTCTACTTACTCTGAAAATGAAAGCGAGAGCAATGTTGAACAGGAGCAAATCACAAAGAATGAAACTACCACTGAAGTTGAGTCATCATTCAACACATACACAGTTAGGGAAGGTGACAATCTGTCCAAAATAGCAAGTTCGCACAATGTAACTGTGGATAATCTTAAGTCATGGAACGGACTTTCAGATGACAAGATTCTGATCGGGCAGAAGTTGAAGGTTAAAGAGATGCCTGCAATGCATCAGGTTTCAGAAGGCGAGAATCTTACGATGATTGCCGGTAAGTATGGAATTAGTGTTGGCGAATTAAAGAGCATAAACAATCTTGAATCGGATGTGATTGTCCCGGGACAAAAGCTAATGTTAAGCGGTGAAGCAGTTGTAAAGACAAAGAGTTCTGCTTCCAACGCAAAAGTTCATACAGTAAAAAAGGGTGAGACATTAGCAGCCGTGGCTTCTAAGTATGGAGTATCTGTCTCAAATTTGCAAAAATGGAACGGACTGAAGACTGACAAATTACTTGTAGGTCAGGTATTGAAGGTAACCGGAGACAATGGATCGAAAAAAGTCCGCAAGAAAAAGTAAGATTGAATTGAAACAGAAAAATATTGAGGTTATATTTGCACTCAATAATTTGCTGGCATAGCTCAGCTGGTAGAGCAGCTGATTTGTAATCAGCAGGCCGGGGGTTCAAATCCCTCTGCCAGCTCATAAGTAAAGCCCTTAAGTTTATAAGACTTAAGGGCTTTTTTGATTCTAAAGTTTCAGAATCATTTCGCTTAGAATTGAACAGTGGTTATTTAATTACTGTCATCTTCTTCGTATCAGAAAAATTTCCTGCTTCGAGTCTGTAAAAATAGTTACCGCTTCCAAGGTTGGCTGAATTAATGGTGACGATGTAATAGCCTGCTTCTTTGAATCCGTTCTCAACTGACATGACTTCCCTGCCGTTTAAATCATAAATTTTCAGACTAACGCTTGCGGCATCTGACAACTGATATTGAATACTTGTTGCAGGATTGAAAGGATTCGGGAAATTCTGTGAAAGCTTGAACGCAGTCGGTATTCCGATTTCAACCTCACCCCTAAGATCAAAATATTCAACGTTGCCGTTGAAATCTATCTGCTTCAATCTGTAATTGTATTTACCCTGTGAAAGATATCTTTCAGTGAAGGAATACTCCAGAGGCGCTGATGAATTTCCGTGTCCGTTAACATATCCGACAGTTTCCCAGTCATTTGAGATCTTCTTGCGCTCTATTTCAAAGCCCTGATTGTTCTCCTCGACTTCTGTAGCCCATTTCAGAGTCACATTGTTATCAATAGCCGAAGCCGTGAACGCTATGAGCTTAACAGGCAGAGGCCTTTCAATTATATTGATAAGAAAACTCTCCGCAAAATTCCATCTGTCGTTTTCATCTGTTCCGCCAAAATCAGTGGAGTTGCCGTTTGCAAAGATCGTATCCACAACTCCCGGTGTTCCGGGAGCACTGTAGGTGAATTCAAATTCAACCGTATCATTGATAAACAACTTTGGCTCTTTATGAGCAAGCTCAAAACCTGCACCGGGAAATTGTTCCTCTCTCTTTAGAGAAGTATCAAACGGCGAAGGAAAGATATCACCGAGTTGAGTAGCAATGTCGCATCCGCCGGCCACTGCAGGGCCGCTTGCTATTCTTAGTTTGAAAACTGCCGTTTCGTTCACAAACATTGTTGATGGTCCTGAGATGATAACAGTCACCCTGCTATCCGGCTGAAGGCTATGACAAACACAACCTAATTTTGTTCCGTTCTTCATTGTCAAGCCGACAATTCCATCATCGAAGGAAACAAGAACAGCATATGAAGATATGAGTATGAGGGCGAGAATTAATCTCTTAAATATGAAAGAAGTTTTCATGGTAGGTAAGATTTTGTTTGTTGGGAATGAACTGAGTAATTTTAGCTCAATTATTCTGCATGAACAATTCAAAAATTTTCGTCCAAGCAGAGTAACTCAGAATACCTTGTGCCGTCAGGATTTTCCTGCCTGCAGCAGGCAGGCATCCTGGCGCTTTCGTACGGCTTGTGCTGTGATGGAAATTCAGACACAACGATAATTATTATCGAAAGAAAAAGTCTGTTCCAAAATTCTTATCGAGTACTTGAACCACCCCATTACCCCCTCCAGGGAGGTTGTCTCAAAACTTGTCGTCCCCGAGTGTTTCTATCGGGGACAAGCATTAATTGATCAATTTTCTGTGTGGATTCCCGCCAGGAAAACGCGGGAATGACAGGATGGGTAGGTTTTGGGACAACCTCCATGGAGTGGGAAAACACCTTGTGGCGTCAGGACTTTCTCCTGACGCTTTCAAACGGTTTGTATTGGGACGGATGTTCCGACACCAAAAAACTCCTTTCCCACCTCATCATACCATTTCTTAATTCCCGTTTCACAAACCGGGAATTTTCATTTCCCGTAAATTGAATCAAAACATTATTTTTGACGGAAGCATTATGCTTTCACCTGAATATTTCGAACCAATCACTGCTTATGCTCAGGTTGTTGCCAATATTGTGATGAAATATTTTTGAAACATTTTTGCGATATATTTTGGGAAACGTATATATAAGTAGAATGCTAATTTAAAACGAAAGGAGAAATCTGTTTATGTCATTCCAAACGAAGCATGATGAACTTCTTGCCAAACAGGAAGTCCTTGATTCCGCAAGAGCTCAACTTAAAACCGAATTCATCGGCATTGACCGGGTCATTGATGAAGTTATCGATTCGATAGGTTCATGGTATATGATTCCTGACCTGCAGGAGAAACCGGTAGTTGTAAATCTCTGGGGACTTACCGGAGTTGGAAAATCATCCCTTGTCAGCCGACTTGCTGAAGTTCTGCATTTCAAGGATAAGTTCTTCCATTTTGACCTAGGCGAGAATGGTTCGAAATACAACACAGTGAAGGATAAGATCGAGGAGATCTATGAGAATGCAAACGGCACGCCCGCAATTCTTGCGCTTGATGAGTTTCAGCATGCCCGAACCATAAATGCTGATTTCAGAGAAATGAGTACGACTTCACGGGTAATCTGGCAGATCCTTGACTCCGGAAAGTTTCAATCCAAAAGCTGTGGCTTCAATCCGGAGAGATTCTATGAAATGATCGTCAATCTCAGGCACATGCTGAAAAGAGGGGTGATCGTCAGCAATGGCAAAGTGACCGACAATAAAGAATATTACCTGAAGAACATTGGCCACTATGATATTGAAGACTTTGTCGCACCGGATGGCTCTGATGGTGTCCACTTGTACAGCAAGGTCCCGAAAGATGTCTCATTCATACCTACGTATTATCATGACATGATCTACAGACTTGCGAAAGACAAATTTCAGAACATGTATGAAGTCAGTGAATTTCTTCTTTCCATGAACGGTCACGATACTGTTGAGTTTCTGACCGGGATCTATGAACAGTCAAAGCATCCGAAGATTGTAGATTGCACTAAGTCAATCATATTCATTCTCGGAAATCTTGATGAGGCATATACGATGAGTCATAATTTCAATCCGGACATGGATGCTGATGAGTTTCATGCTCAGTCCTTGACGATCACTGTACCGACGATCAAGAACGCATTGCAGCGCCGATTCCGCAGCGAGCAGATTGCAAGACTCGGCAATACACACATAATCTATCCTGCCTTCTCAAAGGAAACTTTCCTGAAGATAATTGAACTTGAGCTTGTCAAGATTTCCGAAAAGTTTCTTGAAAGGAATGGCATAGCGCTAAGTTTTGACAATTCAATAATCAATCTGATCTTTAAAGAAGGCGTGTATCCGACACAGGGCACAAGACCAGTGTATACCACCATAGGAAGAGTTGTAAGCTCAAAACTCGGCACTGCAGTTACTGAAATGATACTCAAGAAACTTGATCCCACGGGATTGCGCCTGAGTTATAGAGATGAAACAGTCTGTGTAGAGTATTTTCATGGGGACGAAATTATGCATAAGCTCGATCTGCGGCAAGAGCTCAACCTTGAAAAGCTGAGATGTAACAGGAAAGATGATGTGCAGGCGATCACTGCAGTTCATGAATCTGGACACGCCATTATTTCTGCAGTGCTGATGAACTTATTCCCGGAGTATATTCTTTCCACATCAGCCGGTTCCGGCAGCAGCGGACTGGTTTATGCAAAGCTCAGATGGAACTTTGTCTCGAGGAAGGAAATACTCAAACGGCTTGCATTGTTCATGGGCGGATATGCAGCAGAGAAGATCGTATTCGGAGAAGAGAATGTCACCACAGGTGCTGAGGATGATATAGAGAAAGCAACGAACTTTGCGATGGAGATGCTTAAGCAGTGCGGCATGGGAGAGTTTCCTGTCTGTTATCATGCAGATAATGTTGAGACACGTGACTATGTGTATGACGAAAAGAACTCACTCGGAAGATTAGCCGAGCAATGGATGCAATCAGCGCTTGAGCTTGCTGTTAATACACTAAGTGAACAGGAGACTCTGTTACTGAAAATGTCAGACTATCTAAGTGACAACAGAAACATGCCGAAGGAAGAAATAAAGAAATACTTTGAATTATATGGAAACAATATCGGACATTTGCTAGACACATCAGGCAGTCATAAACAATTCATTTACAGAGATATGCTTAAGAAGAGAATTGCAGAATCATCAGTCAATGATTCTTTGCATGACATTCAATTGCTCAAAAACTGTGATTGAAGAGAGTCATCTATTGTTAGAGTATCGGAAAGTTTGCACTTATGCAAAGTAATTTTGTTGTTTAGTGCAAACCTTTCGGACTCAGGCAATAGTGATCTTAGTTGCCGGAGATTTAAACTATGGCAAGCCTCTCCCCGGTTTGTCATCACTACGAATGTAGGCTTGCCCGCAAAGAGTGTTCATGATTTGTTTCTGTGGGCGGGGATACACATAACAAAATCTAAGATACGCGGATATGGATCACAATATGCAACCTTACCCTATTGCTAATACATGCCTGTCCATAATTAGAATGACAAGTTCCTTGGAAAGACACATGCATGGAAGTGTGGGAGTATGACAATTCCCAAGACAATTACAATTAATTGATGATCATTAATACTCAAAAATGAAAAAATAAGAAATATTCATCCGGGAGAAGTTCTTCTGCAAGAATTCCTCATACCTATGAACATCTCGGCGTACCGGCTCTCAAAGGACATTACCATATCTCAAACCCGGATTTCAGAAATTATCAGAGGCAAGCGAAGAATTACTGCTGATACCGCACTGCGACTTTCCGGATACTTCGGTAACTCTGCTTCATTCTGGCTTGGACTTCAGAACGATTTTGATATTGAGCAGACGATTGCCGAACGGACGAATCATTTCAAGTCTGAAAAAAGAAGGAAAGTAGGTTAGTTCTTCCTGAGTGAAGTTACGGAACTTAAAAAAAGGACTCTTAATTAGAATTGCCTCAGTGACAGCATTTGGAAATTGATATTATTCAACAAGCAATTTCACGTTTTCACCTTATAGATGTATGGAGCGAATGCAATCCCCTACTTCCGCATACAGATTAAGGACTTATCACACTTACGAAATAGTATGCATTATTATCCGCCAAAGAAAAGTCTGTTCCGTCAACAAAGCTGTCTCCTGTTACATCAGTATTCACATAACCAGTCATAAAGATTGCAGCGTCATTGTCAATCATACTTACGTCAGTAGCATCAATTGCTCCGTCCTGATTCACGTCGCCGCTGTAAATGCAGAATCGAGTGCCGCATAAGATTTCATTGTCTCCGTATGCCTGCCATGGCGCTGTTGTAAAATCATATGACATGCTCTTATCAAGAAAGTATTGCGGAGAAGCAGACCAGGTTTCTATTGAATTTCTGTGTTTGACAACGATGTAATAGAATACATAGTCATATACATTGCTGAAGTTGAGGAAACAGTCTCCTGTCATCATTACAACCTTCTTGTCAGAATCCACAATGTCATAAGGCGGATAAGTTTCCCTTATCTCAACAGTCACAGTGTCACTTACCATATAGCCGACACTTCCGTCATAGAACCCCTGCATCATTACTGTAAGATGCATTTCAGCCAAAGGATTTCCGGAATTTTCCGTCTTAAGTATAGTTCCGTTGTCTCCAACTACCCATCCGACATTTTCATTTACAAAAGAAACTGAATACAGGAAATTTCTTGTGCCACTGTATTGTGCAGTCCAATTTGCTCCTCCATTTGTAGTGCCTACAATTGCACCGAAATCTCCCACTGCCCAACCGGTGTTGACATTTTCGAAGTGAACATCGAGAAGATAGTTTGGAATGGAACTGACCTGTTGTATCCAGTTTGTACCTCCGTTGGTTGACTTGAATATATTTCCGCCTTCTCCAACTAACCAACCTGTGTTTGAATTTACGAAGTAGATTGTCTCAAGAAAACTTGCAGAGATGCTGTATTGTGAGAACCATGTAGTACCTCCGTTAGTAGTCTTGCGGATTGTCTGATATCCTGAAATCCAACCTGTGTTTGCGTTTACAAAATGCACACTTGAGATTACATTTGTTGTTCCGCTTGTAAGCTGAAGCCAATTTACTCCTTGATTTGTTGTTTTTAAGACGATGCCGTCAAATCCTGCAATCCAGCCGGTGTTGGAGTTTACAAAGCTTATAGAATAGAGTGACGATGAAATGCCGCTTGATTGCGTGCCCCAGTTTGCGCCGCCATTTGTTGTATGCCATATTGTTCCGGCATGCCCGATAGCCCATCCTGTTTGTGAATCAAAAAAATATATGCCTTCAAGTCCTGCGGTTGCTCCGTTCAATTGGTCAACCCAATCGGCTCCGCCGTTAGTCGTCTTGAGGATTGTTACTCCAGCTGTCCAACCTGAATTCTCATTTACAAAGCTGACACCTCGAATATATTCTATGAAACCTTTGGTAATGACAGTCCATGAATTCCCGGCATTAAAAGATTTCAGAATCAACCCGCCATCACCCATTGATATCAAAGTGTTTGCATCAAGCGAAATAACAGAATGAAGAATTCTGTAAGAGCCCGTAAAAGAAGATGACCAGTTCATACCGGAGTTTGTTGTCTTGATGACAATTCCATTATGTCCCGATACCCAACCGGTGAATTGATTAACGAATGTAATGCATTCAAGAGATGATGAAATTCCGCTGTTAAGAGCATTCCAATTGAATCCGCTGTTTGTTGTCTTCCTCAAAGTTCCATTGGCTCCGCATACGTAGCCGGTTGATGAACTCGTAAATCGAATCGAATTAAGATCCTCTGAAGTTCCGGACGATTGCAGGATCCAGTTTGCTCCCCCGTTCGAAGTTTTCAGAATTGTCCCGCCGGCACCGGAAATCCAGCCGGTATTCATGTTTAGAAATACAATATCAAAAAGATCATTTGATGTTCCGCTTGCTACCGACTCCCAGTTTTCTCCTCCGTCAGAAGTAACGTATAATGACCCGTTAAGCCCTGTACACCATCCGACCGACTGATAAATGAAAAAAACTGATTCACAGGGATCCGAAATTCCATTACTTACTACATACCAATCCGTTCCTCCATTATCTGTCCTTAGCATAGTATTTCCTGCAGCATAACCAGTATTCTCATCAATAAAGAACAATGATTTAATAAAACCATTAGCTGCTTTTCTCTGCAACACCCAATCATTACCGCCGTTGACAGTTTTTAACACAACACCTAAATCGCCCGCAGTCCAGCCGGTATTATTATTGATGAAATACACACTCTCAAGTGTGTTCCCCTGCGGTAACGGATTCTGCCATTCCCAGTCTCCAATAGAATTTGATGCTGTTAGAAAATAAACGGTAAATGAAATGAGAATAAGTCTAAATGCCTTCAAGATAGTATCCTCCTAATTTTTGATGTTTACAAATCAAATACAACTTCCCGGAAGAAACTATTTGGAAGATGGCACGTGTAGAATGAAAGAGCTTTTGTTACGAAGTGTGTCAGAATATTTCCGCCGTGAAATTGTACAATTTCAACTTTGGAAACGTATGGCCAAGCGAATTAATATTAAATGCAAAAAATCAGTGATGAATGTTTAGAAAGATGTGTTATCAATGTTTGATCAATTCTAAATACTCATCCTATCTTCTAGCTCAACACAATTATGTCATTTAACTTGCTATGCTGAATCTATATTTTAAACAATTCAAATTAGTATTAGCCCAGAGTTGACTGACAGTAAAATTTATGATCTGATTGTCATTGGATCCGGACCCGCAGGTGAGAAGGCAGCTGTAAAAGCTGCATACTTCGGAAAGACTGTTGCTCTTGTAGAAAAATCGCCCTATGCCGGTGGAGCAGGTGTTCAGACGGGCACGCTTCCTTCAAAGGCATTGAAAGAAACTGCTCTTTATTTCTCACGTGTATATGAGAAATTTATCTTTGAACAATCTGATAAACGATCGCGGCATACAAAGCATAAGCAGTTTACTTACAGACGGGATCTTGCACGTGAGGATATGCAGACCGAAGTCGAAAATAATTTGCTCAGACATTCAGTAGATGTTTACAGGGGGTTCGGATCTTTTGTTGATGAACATCACATAAATGTTAAAGGCGATGACAATGTGACAATCAAAGGAAGGAACATTTTGATCGCGACCGGTTCATATCCTGTAAACCCGAAGGACATTCCTTTTGACGGAAAGAGAATTCACGACTCTGACACTATCCTGAAGATCAAGAGGTTTCCGAAATCATTATGCGTCATTGGTGCCGGCGTCATTGGGTGCGAGTATGCAACAATCTATGCCGCTATGGGAGTGAAGGTATATCTGATAAACAACCGTGATAAGATCCTTCCCTTTCTCGATTCTGAAATTGCGGATGCCCTGGTTGCCCAAATGAAGAAACAGGACATTGAGATTCTCTTCAATACTTCAATTGCAGAATACAAGAAACCAAAGAGACTCGCAGACAGTTACAAGCTTGTTCTTAAGAACGGCAATGTATTGGAAACAGATATGGTCCTTTATGCAGCAGGAAGGAGCGGAAATATTTCCGGACTAAACTGCAGCAATGCTAACATAGAAATTGGAGAAAGGGAAACTATTCTCGTGAATGAGAATTATAGAACCAATGTTCCGCATATATATGCTGTCGGTGACGTGATCGGGTTCCCTGCACTCGCAAGCACAAGCATGGATCAGGGTCGTGTGGCAATTGCGCACATGTTTGAAACACGTGACCTTGACTCAGTTCCTAAATTATTTCCATACGGAATATATACCGTGCCGGAAGTTTCCATGGTTGGCATGACCGAGCATGAAGCTTCATCAAAAGGCATTCAATACAATTGCGGCATCAGCCGTGTTTGTGATATTGCAAGAGGAAAGATTCAGGGAGCTGCGGATGAGGGATTTCTCAAACTTGTATTTGAGAATGAATCAAAAGTGATTCTTGGAGTTCACATTATCGGAAGAATTGCAACTGAACTGATTCACTACGGTATGACTCTTGTTCAGGATAAGAAAACACTTGATGAAGTAATCTCTACAGTGTTCAATTATCCGACATTTCATGACCTTTATAAGTATGCAGCTTATGACGGGCTCGGAAACCGAAGCGGCAAAAATATCAAGAATCCTAAGAAGTGAAATTTACTAAGCTAATCGACTCAACTCTCACGAAAAAAGATTCTTGAAATTTTCTTCCCTGTAATCAAATATCTTATTTACTTTTCTTTCCACAAAGAGCAAATGCGGAATGAACTCAAATGGGCCTCCCGGTGAAATGTATTCAACTGTATCTGTCATAACAGTTGAATCTCCATTCTCCTCGAAAGTATGTTCATGAACCCACATCTTATAAGGACCTTTCAACTGAGTATCTGTGAATCTGAAAGGGGGCTCCCATTCAGTAATTTCAGTTCGCCAGTTGAATGGCAAGCCGCTTAACTTTATCTTATAATCTATTATGGTTCCCTTCTTCATTTCAATCGGAAGCGGTGTGATAATTTTGAATCCTAGTTCAGGAGGTGTGATCCTGTTCAGATTCTCGGCCTTGCTGAAGAAATCAAACAGTTCATTGATGCTTCTTCTTATGATCGTCTTTCTTTTCAGTACATGAGGTTTCAATTTTCAGACATGGCAGTTAAAGGTTCCTGAATATGATTCCCTTTTCGAGTAATCCGATTCCAGAATCTTTCGTGAAGATAGAACAGAAGCATTTTGGTGAATACCTCTGTAAATCCGATCTCAAATGCTGTTGAGATTTCCCCGGTAACAAAGTAAGCTATCACAATGGTATCGAGAGTTCCTATGAATCTCCAGCTTATACTTTTAACTATACTTCTCCAATGCTTGTCTTCATACACAATAATTCCGTTATCTATTCTAAGGGTTCTTTTGCCGATATGGAAAAAAATCCAAGCCCGTTCATGTAAATAGTAAAGCAATATCTTTGTAAACAATTCAATGCCACCGATCTTTACGGCAGTTAAGAATTGCCCGGTAAAGATAAAAGACAAGAGTATGGTATCGAGCGTACCGATAACTCTCCACGAAATCCCCTTGAGAATGCTGACCTTATGAGAATTTATATGCAACAGCGAGATTGAAATGTTTAGCGCAAAATGCTCAATAGTATGATTTAAAACAAAGCAGAAGTTTGAGGGCAACCACTCATAAGACTTTTGATTGAAATCACTTTAAGATATTTTTGCAGAACCATATTCAATTCAAAACAACCTCTTTATGTCACAGCAAAAGATAAGCGAGGTCAGCGCAAAGCTTGACAACATTACAGAAATAGTTACACAAAGATTCTCTCAACTCAATGCAGAACAACTGAACAGGAAGCCCACTCCTGATTCCTGGAGTATTGCTCAATGCCTTGATCATCTTACGGTTACCAACAGATCATACTATCCGCAGTATGATTCTCTTATCTCCGGTAAACCACTTCCTAATTTTTGGAAGAGTGTTCCAATACTGCCCGGATTTTTTGGAAATCTTCTGAAGAAATCCATGCGGCCTGAAGAGAAGAAGAAATTTAAGACACAGCCTGCTTTTCAGCCGGCTCAAAGTGAACTGCCGGGTGACATTGTTGACAAATTTGCCGAAGCGCAGAATGAATTGACAGAAAAGTTAAGTAAGCTCGCTTTTCTGGATCTTAAGAATGAGAAGATAACTTCACCGGCGGCAACGTTTATTACTTACAGTCTTGATGACTTGCTGGAGATAACAGTACTCCATGAAGAAAGGCATTTGAAACAGGCAGAAAGGGTTGCAGAGCAGTTTGGATTCTGAATTCACAAGGAGCAAACCGTGACGGAAATCTTAATTATATTGTCAATTGTGAATCGTATCTGCATTCAAACTTCATTCTTAAGTTTACCTGTACCAATGGACATTTATTTTATCAGCAGAAGCTTTTTGGTTTCAGAATACTTTTCTGTTCGCAACTGATAAAAATAAACACCGCCGGAGATGTTTCCTGCATTGAATGTTACTTCAAACTCTCCCGCCTCTGATATTCCTTCTGTCAAAGTTTCAATTTCTCTTCCGAGTGCATCATATACTTTGAGAGATACAAATTCTCTTTGAGGAACTGCAAATCTTATCTTTGTAGCAGGATTGAATGGATTAGGAAAGTTCTGTGAAAGTCTGTAACCATCCGGCACAATTGAAGAAATCTGACTTACCAATAAAGGCGTCGATATAACAGCAGTATAAGCTTCCATGTTAACGCCGCCTGCACGCTCGTCTGTCCATATTGGAACTATCTTGTTACTGTGATAATCCAGGGAAATGTAATCCCCAAATCTTACTGCAGTATTTGGCTGATTCGTCGGGGATGGCTGCGTACTTAGCAAGGAATTCGTAAATGTAGCTCCCCTGTCAGTTGAGTGTGCCAGGTAGGCTTCAATAATGTTATTGGAAGAAGTATTTCTTGAATCATAAAATAGTATAGCAATGTTTCCGGAGTCATTGACTTCGATCCACGGCCAGCACTGAAGTTTTCCGTTTCCAACCGGATCATTATTCACCCTCAGCGGCGCTGACCAGCTTGCTCCCCTGTTCGTTGACTTCGAAAAGAAAATATCCGGATCACTGTTTCTAGCATCACACCAAACAACATAAATGTTTCCGCGCCCGGGACCGTTTGATATATCCGTAGCAATGGAAGGAAAAGTGATGTTGCTTGATGAAATCGGGATCTGCGGACTTGCACCTTCGGCCAGGTCCAGATCAATTCCGAAGCTTGCACCGCCGTTCGTTGATTTATCAAATTTGATCACATCCAAAGGAGTGTTTACATCAAGCCAAGTGACGTAGATTTCTCCGTCGAGTCCGACTGCAAGATCAGAACCCTGAACTCCTCCGAACTCATCGCTTACGGAAACACCGTCGGTCCACGTAACTCCCTTATTTGAAGATGCTGAAAGCTTTATCCCTGTATTCCCGCTGAACCTTGTCCAACTTATGTAAAGATTATCATGAAACGGACTTCCCGGAACTCTGTCGTTATCTATCCACTCCTTATCTTCAGAACCGGTATTGGCAACAAGATAAGCTGCGGGAAAATTTACGCCTCCGTCTGTTGATTTGTAGACACCTAAGCCGACTGAATTTCCAATACACACAACTGCAATGTAGAAATTACCTGCTGAATCTCCTACAACAACAGGATCACTGTTTCTTGGAAATCCCGGCAACAAAGTCGAATCAAGCAACCTGCTTACTGACCAGGTTGCACCGCCGTCTGTTGAGTAACTATATCCGATCTGCCTGTTTGTAGGGTTGCTCACACCTCTTCTGAAATCTCTCCATGCTGCAACAACTCTGTTCGGGTCCTTCCTGCTTATCTTTACTGACGGCTCATTCTGCGGGAAACTGTCGCGTGAAATGTTCACATTCTGAAATACAGATGATCCATATACAGGTTGATAGTCTGAAAATGAACTATTTAAATTCTTGTTCATTGATGCTTCGACATCCCGGGGATAGTTGAATCTTCTCGGAGAGTCCTGTGCAGTTACCAATGAAAAAGAAAAAAGCATTGCAGTGATTACGGTCGCTAAAAAAGATTTATTCATTGTTGCAGAAATTTATTCGTTTGATGCAATTATTTTTCTCAATGACATGGCTACAATCCCAACTATTATTCCGTATATGATTCCGATAAAAGGACCGGCAAAGAGAATAAGATATTGTGGCGGCATGCTCAGAGGAATTTCCTTAAAGCCGTCGAGTGACTTTGGATTGTTAAGAAGATATGTGCTGAACATGGAAGACTGAATGACGGAATTTACTATTCCGCTCAAGACACCAAGGGTTACGCCTTCAAGGAAAGGCAACCTTCCTCCGATCTTTGCAATTAGATATGCTGAGAGTATTCCGAAGATCACCCAGAGAACCAGTTCAAAGCTCGATTGTAAAACGCCGAATACTGAAAGCACTGCCATTACGGCGCCAACCAAAGTTAACAGCAGAATCAATTTCCAGTTCATCATAGTTTGCTTATGAGTTTTTTCTGATTTCGAAAATTATCTACTTCAATTTCTTTAGCGAATCGAGTTTGGCCTTTGCTACTGCATCATCCGGATTGAGCTCGAGTATCTTGCTGAAATACAGGGATGCATTGTCATTGTCATTTTGTCTCAGATAAAATGCTGCAATACCGTTCAACGCGTTGACACTCTTAGGATCGTAAGATATTGCCTGCAGAAAATATTTTTCTTCGCTGGCAGTATCACCCAGCTTCTCATAACACATCGCGATATTGTTCAATACACCTGCCTTATTTACACTGTCTTCGGCAAGTACGAACAATTCATTGAGATCCTTAATTGCTTCCTCAAACTTATTCTCCGTAAAATTCGCATACGACCTTCGCTGTAGCACGCTCCTTTTATACTCTGCCGATTCCCTGTCATCCGGTCCCTTAGGGATCATGCTCAGCTTATCACCCTTGCCGGACTTGAGTTCTTCAAGTATTGCAGCGGAGTTTTTATAATTAGGATATACTGTCTGAAGTTTTTCAAGATAGTAAATTGCATCATCCTTCTTACTTCTCATATTTGATAAAGTCGCCATCTGAAAATATCCGTCCGGTGCATATGGATCGATCTGTATACCGCGTTTGAATCTGATCTCAGCTGAATCAAGTTTTCCTTTGATAATATAAACAAGCCCGAGATTGTGATGAGCAAGAAGACTTGTCTCCTTAATTTCAATTGCCCTCTTGTAAAGCCGGGCTGCATCATCATATTTTTGCATATTCGCATATATGTTTCCTTCATTCACAAGAAGAACACTTCCTTCCGTACCGATTGCAGATGAATACAATGCATTATTATCTTTCCAATCCTTATTGCGGTCATAAGTGAGATATGACATTGACAAAATGATCACTACTAAACCGGCAAGCAGTATTCCCTTGTCTCTCTTCGCGCTTCCAAGCATGGCAAGGTGAGCTATTACCAGGACCAATGCAAATGAAACCATGTATAAGAATCTCTCCGCCATTAGATTCATTGTCGGGACAATGTTCATCACCGGTATGAGTGTCACCAGAAAGAACAGGATTGCGAAGGAAATTATACTATCCTTTTTGTAGAAAAAGTATGCGGCATAGAGCAGAAGTCCGATAAACAATATTGAAAGTATCACCGGCAGTTCCAGCAAACTCGTTGAATCTCTTATCACTCCGTTGTAATGGTATAGCAAGCCAAACGGAGCAAAAAGAAGTCTGAAATAAACAGGAATTGTCTTTATCATTGTTGCAAAAGCAGTCAGCGAATCCTTGCCGAAAAAGTATAAGTAAGTTTCTCTGTCAGGTATATCTTTTAATAGAGAATGACGAATGATCAGGTATGCAATAGTTATAGCAACATAGAGCGAGTAGACTAGAATATTGCTCTTGAAGTAATCCATGTCTTTCTTCCTGTAAACGAAATCATAAAGCAATATTATCACCGGCATCGTAACGATCATTTCCTTTGACAATAATCCGAGAGCATAAAGCACAAGAGACAATATCAGATATAGCGGATTTCTTGCTGCAATACTTTTGACCTGTCCGGACTTTCTGTCATATTCCTGTTCTTTTGTAAATTCAAGATAACAGAGAAAAGCCCCGAAAAAGAAAACAGTTACAAGCGAGTCAGTCCTTCCGCTTATCCAGCTTACGGCTTCGGTGTGTATCGGGTGAACAACAAAGATGAGGGTCGAAAGCAGCGAAAAGAGATTTCTGTATTTATATCTCCAAAACAGGATCTGGAAGATCCTGAACAACAGCAACGATGCAATGCAGTGTATGATGATATTTGTCAGATGAAATCCATAGGGATTCAATCCCCAGATTGAATAATCTATTGCATAGGAAGCGGACACGATCGGCCTGTAATATTTCCCGATGACTTTGTGAAAGCCCTCTTCAGCCGTGAAGAATTTCGGAATGTTAGAAGTACTCTGGATCGAAAGGTTGTTTACAACAACGCTTTCATCATCAAATACAAACTGATTATCGAGTGTATTACCAAAAACAATGAAAGTAACAGCAATGATTATAAGGTAACAATAAACGGATTTGATGCTTAACAAGTCGGGTTATGATTTCATTATTTTGTATGAATCAAATTAGAAATAATAAATCATTAATGCAAAGTAAGTTAACAGTTTACAGCAGATCTGAACAATCCTTAGTACATGCAAGAAAGTCAGAAAATCACCCCTCTCAATTTCTGTTCCAATTACATCAAAGCTTTGCCGCAATTACAACTGCTGCCTTAACCGTTACCGGTTCTCCTCGTGTCTGATCTATTGCTTCTATAAGTACAATGTACAGACCTATGCCAAGCTTTTCATTATTGTCTGAGTATCCGTTGAACAGAAATGTTTTCTCGCCTCCTGTTTGTTCATTGTTTGCCAATGTTCTGACCATCCTTCCTTTAACATCATATATGTTTGCGCGGATAGTGCCTCTTGAAAATGAAAACGAACAATTTATCATAGCGACATCTTCATATCCGTCCCCATCCGGGGAAAATGGATTCGGTGAGATCATCAGTTCAGAACTTGATTTTACGGTGCCTGCAAATATGCTGTTCCTCTTTCCGGGAGTTCCGCCTGATGGATCCGCAGATGAAGTCCAATTAGATGTATATGAAGCAGGCAGCGCAGGATTTATCCTCTCGAGTGAAACTCCTCTTGTGTCAACTGCTTCAGGATTGTGCATTGAGGGCGAATAAGAAAGTTTGTCAATCGTAGTCATAAGACTGTCTTCTACAATTATCGTTTCGCCGCTGTTGTTAAGACTCAGAGATTGTATTACAATTATTTTCACGGACTCACCCGGATTTTTTAAATAGCTGTATGTATTCCATATTGAACTGTCCGATGCAATTACAATGTATCCACCCGGCATGACAAGCAATGAAGAGTCAGATATCTTCAAAGCACCTGAGTTGTCCCTCAGCTTCCATTGCTTTAGGTCAAATTCAATTGATGAAGGATTGAACAGTTCCATCCATTCCGCCTCACCGGTAAACGGCTCATACATGATCTCGTTTATTACAATGCTTCCGGCTTGTCCCGGCTGACTGATGTTAACGGATCTTACGAGCTTGTTGTCTGATGTATCCTGATCCGGTGCAAATATAATTACGGCAATCAGCTGCATTCTACCCGGTTCAAGCTCCTGCATTGTCATTTCGAAATTTATAGTGTCCTCCGGGTTAAGAGATGGTATGGCAAATGAATTTATCAGTTCATTCTGCTGACCTGTAGAATCAAGATTTTCATCCTCATAAATTTTCATCATTGCATTGCCCGTTGCAGAAATTCCAGTATTTGCAACAGTCATTTGTAGTTCAAGCATATTTCCTGCGACAGGATTTACCGGTTCGGTTATAAATCTTTTCAGCGTCAGGTCAAATTCCTTAGTTCTAATGGAGTTCTCTTTCCCCGGAGTTGCTTTGAATAAATCAGTACAAGTTCCCCAGTTATTGCCTGAATTGGAAGGTCCTGCAGGATTCTTTCTCTCAAGAGAATAGCCTCCCGTATTTCCTCCCCATGATGATGAGTAAGAAACCGAATCAGTTCTCTCACCCGATTCATTGATCAGTATAAGATTGTCGCCTGAATTGTTCAGAGCACTCCAATTGGTCTGAAACAATTTTCCTTTGAACAAAGGAAACTGAGATTTGAATTTAAAGGAATCCTGGCAAACGACAACAAATGAGTCTTTATGAAGAATGAAACTCTGCGATGTAATAACTCTGAGCGATGTGGTTGCATCTTTCCATTTCCAGTTCTGCATGTCTATGTCTGCTCCGATGTTTGTTAATTCAAACCACTCATTGCCGGCATCAACCGGTGCAAACATAATTTCATTTATCTTTGGTGTAGCTGAGGCATTTGCATAATGCAGGAAGATGGCTGTGTAAGCCAAAAGGAAGTATCTCATATTTTGCGGGAGTTTTAAGTTAGTATCAGTTCATTGAATTCATCAGTCCGACGCGTATCATCATAACGGCTATTGCTGCAAGAAAAAGTGAAGCGACCTTGGCGAATGCCTTTGAGCCGGCTTCGCCCATAATTTTCTTTATTCTGTCTGCATTTGCAAGTGAAATGTACATTATCAGCAAATTTATGCTGATTGAAATTATTGTTACAAACCAACCGTGAGCATCATTGGTAATCAGAATTGTTGTAAGTACTGCGGGGCCGGCAATCAGAGGAATTCCGATTGGCACAATTCCAACATCTTCCGCCTTCACATCTCTCACACGCGACGAATAGAACAAAAGATCGCTTATTGAAATTATGAGAAGAATGATGCCACCGGCGATCCGAAAGTCATTTTCAGTTATGCCCATGAAGTCGAGCAACGCATCGCCTACAAACAGGAATGTAACACAGATGACCATTGCAGTGATTGAAGCATTTTTTACCAGAGTTTTCTTCTGGTTGTCTTCAATGCCTTCAGTCAACCCAAGATACATCGGAACAATTCCGAGAGCATCAAATGCAACAAACATCGGGATAAAGGCAAACATGAATTGCTGTAAGTCCATTGAAGGAATCGTAAATTTTTTTCAATTTAACTTTAACCAAATCGTTTAACAATAAAATTATTCCTTTACATGAAGAGATTCTCAATTCTTGTCATCTTTGCATATGTATTTTTTATTCAGGGATATTCATGCCTCCGTTCACAGGATTCTTCAGAGCGCTATGTAATCTCAAATGATTTCACGCCTGTATTAAATACTCCGGATTACAGATCAGTGTTTGGCGGAGAGAGCGGAACGAAAGTGAAGTTAGATGATAAGGGATTGATTCGCGAAATGGAATTTATTGCTTTTCCCGGAACGATCTTTCGTGTCATCAACAGTTATGGGCAAGAAGGATATGAGATACTTGAAGTTAAGACAAATGATTATGTTTATGATGCAAATCTCTTCATTGACAGCCGATTCACGGATTCCTACGATAACAATATTCCTCCTGCAGAGAAACAGAAAGTAATGCCAACTGCAGAGGAGATACTTACAAAGATGAAATCCCTTGAGGGATATCCTTATATGTGGGGAGGAAACTTTGCTGAAGGGATACAGAAGATGCTCACATACTACAGACCGGCTGGAGAAATTGATTCGGCGGAAATGGAGCTTTGGACAATGAAAGGCGTTGATTGCTCAGGACTGATCTATGAATCTACCGGAGGGATTACTCCCAGAAATACATCATCTTTGATTCAATACGGAAGAGGAATTGAGATAGAGGGAAAGTCACTTGAAGAGATCACATCACTTCTTCAACCGCTTGATCTAATAGTTTGGAGCGGTCATGTCATAATAGTTTTGAACAGCAACGAAGTCATAGAAAGTACACCCGCTTATGGAGTCCACAAAAGTCCGCTGAATGAGCGACTTGCAGAAGTTCTAAATGAAAGAACCCCGGTCAATGACTGGGGTTCTTCTAAAAACAAACGGTTTGTTATCCGGCGATGGATTGATGTTGAAAATCCTTAGCCGCAGAATTAGTCTCTTCTGTTGCCGAGAAAATTCAGCAAGAACATGAAGAGATTTATGAAATCCAGATATAACGTAAGAGATCCAAGCACAGCTGCTTTCTTTCCTTGCTCACTGTCAAACTCTGTAACCTGGCTCATTTTCTTGATCTTCTGTGT
>WBZL01000953.1_pt1 | contig 31770 bp, 30 predicted proteins | sample 5204291 | NCBI WGS metagenome assembly WBZL01 (sample SAMN12344345, study PRJNA552823) | activated sludge metagenome | biome: Activated sludge suspended growth; feature: Nitrification reactor; material: Wastewater; isolation source: activated sludge from nitrification reactor of wastewater...
TCAAAAACACCCTCATCATCCTCACCAGCAACGCCGCCCAGGACGTCGTCACCAGCCTTTGCAAAGACCCTGAGCTCATCCCCGATGCCGAGGCCCTCGAAAAAGCCATGCGGACGCCTCTTACCAAGGTCTTCCCGGATGCTCTGCTGAACCGCCTCGTCGTCGTCCCCTACTACCCCATCAGCCAGCAGATGCTCCGCACCATCATCACGCTCAACCTCCGCAAGGTGGAAAAGCGTGTGAAGGAGAACCACGGCATTCCCTTCCACTACGGCGAGGATGTCATCGACCTCATCGTCCAGCGCTGCACCGAGCTCGAACGCGGTGCCCGCCTCGTCGATGCCATCGTCACCAACCAGCTCCTCCCCGAAATCGGCCGCGAATTCCTCACTCGCATGGTGGAAGGCCGTCCCCTCGAAAAAATCGCCGTCAAAGCCGAAAACGTCCCGGCCGAAATAGCCGCTTAGAAAAATGCGGTCCTTTTCGCCAGCCTTGAAGTTGATTTTCGTGTTCAGATCGTAAAAAAAGTAATCGGGAATAGGGTTGTAATCCGGATTGTCCGCCTGCGCCCGGTTGATCGCCCTTGTGAATATATCCACGTAGGTCCTCCTGCCGGATACAATGAAAGAAGCGTCGTCCTTCTTGATGGGGCCCTCCAGGGTAAGTCTTGAAGAGATCAGTCCGATACCGCCGGACCCCGCAAGGTGTTTGCTGTTGCCTTCCTTGAGCTTGACATCGATAACCGACGAAAGGCGCCCGCCGTATTGGGCGGGAAAACCGCCTTTGAAAAGCTTGAGGTCTTTGACGGCGTCGGTATTGAATGTGCTGAAAAAACCGAATAAATGGTTGGGGTTGTACACCAGGGCTTCATCCAGTTCGATCAGGTTCTGGTCGCTGGCGCCGCCCCGTACGAACAGCCCTGTGGTCCCCTCTGATCCGGAGGGAATGCCTGGTTTCAACTGGATGGTCTTCAGGATATCGGTTTCCCCCAACAGGGCTGGAATGGCCTTGACTTCTTTTGTGGTGAGGACATCGACGCTCATTTCCGTCGACCTCAACTGATCCTGGAAAGAGTTGGCTTTTACCGTAACCTCATCGAGTTGTACGCCGCTGCTCAGTTCAACGTCCAGGTGAATGTTTTTATCCAGCTGCAACCGGATTTCCTTGGTTTGGAAGCCGATGAAACTGTACTCAATCAAGACGGAGTCCCCTGCCGGCAGGCTCAGGGAATAGAACCCGTAATCATTGGTTGTGGCGCCCAGGGCGTTTGCGGGAGAGAACACGGTGGCGCCGATCAGCACCTCCCCGTTCTCCTGGTCCTGTACCTTGCCGCTGATCGTGAAAAAATCCTGGGCCTGGCTCCACAAAGGCAGAGAAATGCAACAAACTAAGGCTAAAAATCGGATCATTCTTTCGCGTTTTTCAAATGGCGGATGCCCTTCCGGAAGAAGGTTTCAACTAATAACGGTTGAATCGAAAGATTGTCAGCCGATCTGTCAATTTATCTTTGAAATTTATTTAAATTAGCCCAAAAAGAAATGACGCGCACACTCTGGAATTACCTTCCTGCAAATCAGGAAACAGTTGATGATTTGCACAAAAGACTTGGTATCCACCCGGCGCTATGCCGGGTTTTGGTTCAAAGAGATATCATCAGTCCCGAATCCGTCGACCGGTTTTTTCACCCGGATCTCAAAAATCTGCACGACCCTTTTCAGATGTCTGACATGGACAAGGCTGTAGATCGCCTGCTCCAGGCGGTAGAAGGCGGGCAAAAAATCCTGTTATACGGCGATTACGATGTAGACGGTACCACGGCCATTGCCTTGATGTACAGCTTCCTGGAAAAAATCGGCGTTCATGCGGACTATTATATCCCGGATCGCTACAAGGAGGGGTATGGAATTTCCGAAACCGGATTGAAATACGCTCGCGATACCGGCGCCCGGCTCATTATCGCCATGGATTGCGGGATAACCGCTGTCCGGCAGGCCGAAACGGCTCGTTCATTCGGGATCGATCTGATCATTTGCGATCACCATTTGCCGGAGGAGCGGCTGCCCGATGCCGTTGCCGTTCTGGACCCCCGGCGAACGGACTGCCATTACCCATATAAGGAGTTGAGCGGCTGCGGGGTCGCCTTCAAGCTTGCACAAGCCTATGCACTGCGAAGCGGAATCGGGGAGGAAGCTGCGATGGGGTTGCTGGATCTGATCGCGATCAGTATCGCTGCGGATATTGTAAAAATGGACGGGGAAAACCGGATTTTAACCCATCACGGCCTGCAACTATTGAACAAAGGGAAGCGACCGGGCATATCGGCCCTTGTCAGAGAAAGCAGGCGCAACTACCCGTTGACCGTCGGCGATGTCGTATTCGGGTTAGCTCCCAGGCTCAACGCAGCCGGCCGGCTGGCGGATGCCGGCGCAGCTGTCAGGCTTTTGCTGGCCGGGGATAAGGTAGTTGCAGCCGACCTGGCGCAACTGCTCGGGTACCGGAACGACCTCCGGAAGGAACTGGACCAACAGACCACAGAAGAGGCGAAAGCCATGTTCCTGGAAATGGAAAACTGGTCAAATCGGAAGAGCGTAGTGCTTTATCAACCCCATTGGCACAAGGGCGTTGCGGGGATTGTCGCTTCCAGAATGGTAGAACATTTTTACAGGCCGGCAATCATTCTGACCAGGGCTGAGGATAAAATCGTGGGCTCCGCACGGTCGATCCGGGATTTCGACCTGCATGCCGCATTGAAATCTTGCGAAAAATTGCTGCTGAATTTTGGCGGGCATCATCACGCCGCCGGCCTTAGCCTGGATCCGGCCGACCTTCCGGCGTTCCAGGATCTTTTTGAAGCGGTGGCGGATCACAATATCCGGACCGACCAGCTCGCGGAAGAGATCCCGGTTTCGGGTGAATTGGCGCTGGGAGACATCAATTTCAGGTTCTGGCGGGAACTGAGCAGATTTGCGCCCTTCGGCCCCGGCAATCGCCAACCGGTTTTTGTGAGCCGCCAGGTGAGGGATACCGGAAATTCGGCGCTCTTAAAAGGGGAACATCTGCAATTGTCCGTTGCACAGGGAGACGGCGATACGGTCAGCGGGATCGGATTCGGATTGGGGGCGCATTACGAACGCGTTAAAAGTAAAGAGCCGTTCGATCTTTGTTTCACGGTGCAGGAAGAAACCTGGCAAGGCAAGAGCCGGATACGGCTTATGGTAAAAGACCTTAAATTTGAATCATAAATACCAACAGACCGCATATGGAAAAATACGAAGTAAGCGGCGCCCCGCGTCCGGTGGGCCTTTATCCGCATGCCCGGCGGGTCGGCGACCTCCTTTTTCTTTCCGGGATCGGGCCGAGGGATCCGGAAACCAACCGGACGCCCGGACTCGAACGGACGGAATCCGGATTTTACCGGGAGTTTGATTTCGCTGCGCAATGCCACAGCGTGTTCCGCAACCTGAGGAAGATCCTGGAAGGAAGCGGAGCCAAATGGGAAAACCTGGTTGATGTGACGGTATTCCTGACCAACCTCCAACGCGATTTTACGACCTACAATGCCATCTACGCCGAATATTTCAAGGATGCGATGCCTTGCAGGACAACCGTAGGCATTGACGCCCTGCCGGCGCCGATCGATATTGAGGTAAAAGCCATCGCCTGGTTGGGGAATTAGGGCTACCTTTGCCGGATAAATGCGAAGAAATGCTGGCCAAACGCATCATACCTTGTTTGGACATTAAAGAGGGCAGAACCGTCAAGGGAATTAATTTCGTCGACCTTCGGGATGCCGGGGACCCGGTTGAACTGGGCGCCATGTACAGCGAACAAGGCGCCGACGAACTGGTTTTCCTCGATATTACAGCAACCCACGAAAAGCGCAAAACCCTGGCAGCCCTGGCGCATGAGATAGCCGCTAATTTGAGCATTCCGTTTACCATAGGCGGCGGCATCAGCTCCCTTGGCGACGTGGAAGCGCTGCTGCACGCCGGCGCCGACAAGATCTCCGTGAATTCCGCCGCAGTGCGCAGGCCGGCCCTGATTGAAGAGCTCGCCGGGAATTTCGGAAGCCAGTTTGTTGTGCTGGCGGTTGATGCCAAGCACATCAACGGTGAATGGTTCGTTTATCTCAACGGCGGCCGGGTCGCCACTGAAATCCGCCTGCTCGATTGGGTGAAAGAAGCCGAAAACCTCGGAGCCGGCGAGATCCTGTTTACTTCCATGGACCATGACGGCGTTAAAACAGGATTTGCCAACGACATTCTCGCAGCAGTATCAGAAACCGTTAGCGTGCCGGTGATCGCTTCGGGCGGCGCTGGAAAAATGGAGCACTTTTACGAGGTGTTTACCCGCGGGAAAGCAGACGCGGGCCTCGCAGCCAGCATTTTCCATTTTCAGGAAATCGGCATTGCCGAACTTAAAAAATATTTATCCGATAAAGGGGTTCCGGTCAGGATCTGAACGGAGTACCCGTGATTGAATACCCATGGAAAATTTTTCACAAACGATTGGTGAACTTGATTTTGCCAAGAGCGGCGGTTTGATCCCCGTTGTGGTGCAGGACGCCGCTACGTCGGTGGTCCTGATGCTGGGCTACATGAATGAAGCGGCGCTGCGCGAAACGATCGATTCGGGAAAAGTTACCTTCTTCAGCCGGAGTAAAAACAGGCTTTGGCAAAAAGGTGAAACATCAGGGCATTTTCTGCGGGTTGTCGATATCAAATCCGACTGCGACCGGGATGCGCTCCTCGTTAAAGCCGTTCCGAACGGCCCTGTTTGCCATACCGGGTCGGATACCTGTTTTGACGAGACAAATGAGGAGCCCGGATTTTTAGCCCGCCTGGAATCGGTGATTCGCAGCAGGAAATCCGGAAGCCCCTCCGAATCTTATACGGCCGCCCTCTTCGCAAAGGGCATCAACAAAATAGCCCAAAAGGTTGGAGAAGAAGCTGTCGAGCTCGTCATCGAGGCCAAGGATGATAACCGGGACCTTTTTCTCAATGAGGCGGCCGATCTGCTTTTTCACTACCTGGTATTGCTCAATGCCAAGGACGCTTCACTGTCGGATGTGGTCGCCATTCTTGAGCAGCGCCACAAATAGATGGGAACCCAAATTTCCGATACGGTCCCGTTGCATTTTACCGAAAGCGGCCTTCGCTTCGAATTTTCCGGCGATTGGATGGTCAGGAAATACGATGCCCACCGGTATTACAGGCCCTTGAGCGGAATCGGACTCAAAGGCGTCGATTTTATCGGCATTCTGGATTGGCAGACGCTTGTACTGTTTGAGATCAAAAATTACTCGACCAGGATCAGCGCAACCCTGGGCCGGCCGGTCCCGGTAGAGCCCAAGCCGCCCGAAGAATTGGCCGAAGTTATGAAACTGAAAGTGGAGGATACCTTGCAGGCGTTGAGGGCCATCCGGGTTTTTTACCGTCGGAACTGGCTCTACCGGGTTTTTTTACCCTTGATCCGTTATCGGCGACGCCTGTTTCCTGAGCCCGCCTTCTGGACCCGTGCTTTCGAACTGGCCGGCCGGATGGAAACGGTTCAGGCAGTCCTTTGGGTAGAGTTCGATGATAACCCGCCGGATGGCTTTTTCCCCGCTTTGTTACCGGCAATTTCCGGATATCAACCGCCTATTGCCTTAGCCAGCAGAAAGGAACACCCGTATTCCGATCGGATCAGGGTGGAACAGGCCGGGCCGGTTTCCGTCAAATAAATCAACAGATGAAATGGATCTTACAAGGGCTCTGGATCGTTTTTCTGGCCGGGTGCAATCAGCCGGTTGCTGAAAAAGAGCCGGAAGAAATGCCCCATGGCGCCGCGGCTGTCCAGGTCGCCTTTCCGGATACGATTCCGGTTGAATCCCTCAAGGCAGCCTTACCTGATTATGATACCAACCAATGGGCGGAGCTGATTGCCCTGGCGCCGGATATCATGCTCGATTTGAAATACGCAACGGAAGACAACTTCGTACAGTCGAAAATGTACGATTGCGGCCGCTGTTTTTTAAGGCCGAAAGTAGCGCAAGCCCTTGTCAGGGTGCAGCAAACCCTGAGAAAGCAGGACCTCGGGCTGAAAATGTTTGATTGTTACCGTCCGCGACCGATCCAGTGGAAGCTCTGGGAGAAAGTTCCGGACCCCCGGTACGTGACCGATCCCAGAAAAGGCTCCATGCACAATCGCGGCGCTGCGGTCGATTTGGGACTGGTGGATCTGGCCGGCAACGAACTGGACATGGGGGCGCCTTTTGATTTTTTCGGACAGCGGGCCTACCAGACTTACACCGACCTTCCGGACAGTATCCTTCAACGCAGGCGGTTGTTGCGCAGTACGATGGAAGCGCAAGGTTTTCATGCCATCAGGACCGAATGGTGGCACTATTCCTTCAACGGCGGTTTTGAGCTGTCGGATATGGTTTGGAAATGTGAAACGGCGCGTTAACCGGCATTTAGGACCGCTGAAATAATAACTGTCAGATTTTCCAGGAGGGCTTTTGGCTCTACCCGGCGTTGAGGAACCGGCTCACTTAGCTATGGCTAAGCTCACGAACCCTCGCCTTGGTTAGAACCAAAATCCCTTGCCTGTCGAAAGCGACACTTATTAATTCACCGATCCTTAGAAATGAAAAAATGAAAATAAAGCGCAGCAGGCCGACGGATGAAACAAACAGTTGCTTCATGCGTTTTCTCAAATGATCTTTTTTTCAGAACTTGCGACCCTTATTGAAAAATACATCAAATGCAACAATTCAAATCGGATGTTGAGGCCGTGGACGCACTGGCTGAATCCTACCAGCGGCTGAAAAAGGAAATTGCCAAGGTCATTGTCGGACAGGATGAGGTGGTTAAAGCTGTGATCATTTCCCTGTTCAGCAACGGCCACAGCCTGTTGGTTGGTGTGCCCGGCCTGGCTAAAACCCTGCTGGTCAGCACGATCTCTGAAGTGCTTGATCTGGATTTCAAGCGCATCCAATTTACCCCCGACTTGATGCCCTCTGATATCACCGGCTCGGAAATTCTGGATGAAGACCGGCATTTCCGCTTTAACCGCGGCCCCTTGTTCGCCAACATCGTATTGGCAGATGAGATCAACCGGACGCCGCCCAAAACCCAGGCAGCACTGCTGGAGGCCATGCAGGAACGCGTTGTGACGGTCAGCGGCCAGCGGCACGTACTGCCCAGTCCTTTTTTCGTTTTGGCTACCCAGAACCCCATCGAGCAAGAGGGCACTTACCCGTTGCCGGAAGCGCAGCTCGACCGGTTTATGTTCAATATTCCGCTGGATTATCCCACGTACGAAGAGGAAATCCAGGTGGTGAAAGGCACGACAACGCTGCAGAATTACCAATTGAGCCATGTCGTGACCGCTGCCGATATCCTGGCCTTCCAGCAACTGATCCGGAAAATCCCGATTGCGGATAATGTACTGGAATATGCGGTTTCGCTGGCGACGAAAACCCGCCCGGGGACCCAACGCGCCACAACAACGGTGAACGATTACATTTCATGGGGCGCAGGCCCGAGGGCATCCCAATATCTTGTGCTCGGCGCCAAATGCAATGCCGCTATCCGGGGCAAATATTCACCGGACATCGAAGACGTTCAGGCCATTGCCAACTATGTATTGCGCCACCGGATCGTCCGGAACTACAAGGCCGAAGCAGAGGGAATTACAGAAGAACGAATCATAGAAACCCTGTTTTAAACCGGGTTTTCTCCCTGTTTTCAAATCAAAGAGCAGTTTCCGGTGCGCCGGGAGCTGCTCTTTGCATTATTTGCGTTAGGAAAACGTTAAAGTTGCTTTTCAATGTTAATTTAATGTAAATTATTTGTAAATTTGCAGTAAAATAAAGCAACTATGAATAGAATGATTTTCAAAGAAGAGCAGCGCTTTCGCTGCTGGGATCTGATCGGAGCGTTGCTTTTGCTTGGCGCGGCAGCCCTGTTCAGATTAACCCAAGTGATTTGGAATGGGTATGCCCTTTCCTCTTCCCAGGTGTTGGCCGGCTTATTGGTACTGTTTGTTATCTCGCTTTGTCTCTTATATTTTTTCAAGGCACGAATGGCCACTAAAATTGATGAACGGGGTATCCGGTTCAAATTTTTCCCGTGGCATTTCAGGAAGAGGCAAATCGGTTGGGATGAAATTGACAGCTACCAGTGGGAAGACCTTCCCTTTTCTGCCGCATTAAGCGGCTGGGGTGTCAATTACGGCACTTTCGAGCAGGTTTTCAGCCTGAGCGGAAGGCACGGTATCCACCTCAAGCTCAAGAACGGTGAAGAACTGTTCATCGGAACGGCCCATTTGCAGGAAATGCGCGAGGTAATCGACTATTTCCTGCACAATCAAAAAAAATAACGGCGAAAGGAATTAAAACCCGACGTTGATCAGGTTTGTTTCCTCTACAGGCGCGCTGTCGTATATTTGCGGCAGCGCGTCTGTTTTTTTGCACCAAAAGCCGGAGAATCTACATCTTTAGGAATAGAATCGATTTTTGCGATAATTGCATTATTTTAAAGCCACAAAACCAAACATGTCAATGATTTTTCAAAAATCAAAATTGCTGATACCTGCCAGTCTGATGTTTTTTATTCTTCTCTTGTTGTCGGGTTGCAGTGCTGAGGTCAGAAGCGGATTCCAGGCAACGCCGGTAGCATACGGGAAGATAAATCAGATTGCAGTGGTATCTGATGATGATACCTGGAACAGTGCGATAGGCGATACCATTCTTTATTATTACTCCTCCGCATATCCCATTTTACCGCAACCGGAACCCTTGTTCGACCTGATCCACTTCACGCCTTTTGACCTGGAGTCCTCCGCTGTCAGGCGTGAAATGCGCATTTATCTGGTTGTTGCCGACCTGAGCGATACCGATTCGCCGGCAACCCAAATGGTGCTCAATGATATCGGCAGCGAGAAAGCGTACCAGGCCAAATCGGATCCTGATCAGAGTTCCGTCGTTATCCGGGATAAATGGGCTTCCGGGCAGATGGTCATCTACCAGTTTGCCTACTCCAAAGCCGACCTGATCGATCAGATCATCAAGCGGTTTCCGGCAGCTGCCAAACGGATCAACGAATTTGACAGCGATAAAATCCGGGCAACGGTCTACCAATCCGGAGAGAACACCGAAGAATCTGCTGAAATATTGGCGAAAATGGGCGCCAAGGTCCAGGTCCCCGGAGATTATATAACGGCTATCAGCAATGATGATGTCATCTGGCTGCGAAAGGAAACGGATTTTTTAAGCAGCAACCTGGTTTTTCATAAATTCAAATACACCGACCAGAGCCAACTGACCCGGGAGGGCATCAAGGCTGTTCGCGACTCCATCGGGAAAAAATACATTTCGAGTACCTTGCCGGGCACCTATATGCAGGTCAATGACAAGGACCTGCCCATGTTTACCAGCGTGAAGACGCTTCATAACCGCTATGCGCTCGAAGCCAGAGGGATCTGGGAAGTTGTCGGCGATTTTATGGGAGGAGCTTTCATCAGCTACCTGATCCATGACCCGGATAAGCCCGACCTGCTTTTTGTCGACGGGTTCGTACATGCCCCGGGCAAGGACAAACGCGACTATATGCAAAATCTGGAATACATCATTTCTACCATTGAGTATTGATTGTTGATGAAACGAATTGCCATTTTTGCTTCCGGAACGGGGAGCAATGCCGGAAAAATCATTGATTTTTTTAAAAATGATGACCAGGTCAGGGTTGATCTGGTCATTTCCAATAAAGCGGATGCCCCTGTATTGGAAATGGCCCGAAAGGAGGGCGTGGAAACATACTTGGTCAATAAGGCCGGGTTTTATGAAAGCAGAGAACTCCTCGGTGTGCTCCGCAACCGGCAAATTGACCTGATCGTGCTGGCCGGATTCCTCTGGCTGGTACCTGCTTACCTGATCGAGGCATTCCCCAATAAGATCATCAATATTCATCCGGCCTTGCTGCCCGGTTACGGAGGAAAGGGCATGTACGGCATGCACGTCCATGAAGCCGTGAAAAAAGCCGGTGAAACCAGGACCGGTATCACGATCCATTACGTCAATGAACACTATGACGAAGGGAACATTATTTTCCAGTCGTCCTGCGAAATCAATTCCGGGGATTCGGCGGAAGAGATTGCCCTAAAAGTCAGGGATTTGGAGCACCGACATTTTGCACCCGTGATTGCACAACTTTTAAAGGATTAAACTCGTTCAAAACGAGTATTTTGGTATTATTGTGCAAAATAATAATCGTCCAAAACCGGTTTGTCTCATTTCAAACACCTATATTATGGTAAAGAAACTGCTCCTATTAGTGATAGGCCTGACAATTGTTGCTGGATTGAATGCCCAGGAAGGAAATTGGAAAAAACTCCGCAAGGCAGGCGATCAGTCCATGTCGGAAGGGAAATACTACGAAGCGGCCCAGGCATACGAAAAAGCCTGGCAAAAAAAACAGAGTAAAAACGAGTTGATCTACCAGGCGGCAGAAGCCTATTATCTGGTCAAGGATTACCGCAAGGCAGCCGAAGCTTATCAGCATGTCAAGGCAGGAAAGGATCAGGACCCCCTGATGCCCCTGAGATACGGCCGCAGCCTCAAGCAGGATGCCCAGTACGACCGGGCCATCGAAGTTTTCCAGGGCCTGAGCGATGCGTACAGCGGCCCGGATAAAGCCATCCTGCAGGAAATCCTGGATACGGAGATTAAAGGCGCCAAACTGGCTGCCCAATTGACGCCTTTGGCAGACCGCGGGATCGAGTTTTCCTACCCCGGCAAGGGCGTTAATTCCGATGCCAATGAGTTTGCCCCCTTCCCCATCACCGCCGACCTGCTTTATTTTTCCTCCACAATGGGGGGGCCGGCCAGGATATACAGCTCCCAACGACAGGGCAATACCTGGACGAAAGCCAGCCCTCCGGGGAATTTTCCGGTCATCCAGAACGGGCAGTACGCCAACGGCGCCATGTCTCCCGACGGCGAACGCTTCTATTTTACCATTTGCTCCGACGGCCAGTGGAACGACCGGTCAACCCGCTGTGAAATATATGTGATCAAACGCAACGGCTCGAACTGGTCGCAACCGGAACGACTGCCGGACTATATCAACGCCGCCGGCGTTACCGCAACCCAACCCTTCCCGGTCAATATTGCCGGCCAGGAATTTTTGTATTTCGTTTCCAACCGCGAAGGCGGCAGAGGAGGCCTGGATATTTGGTTCACTTCGCGGGACCTTGGCGCCAACACCAATGACTATACTTTTCCGGTCAACCTTGGCCCTTCCATCAATACCCTCGGCGACGAAATGACGCCGTACTACAATGCAGAGGAGGGTACCCTTTATTTTGCCTCCAACGGTCAGCCGACCATCGGCGGGTTCGATATCTTTAAGGCCCGCGGAGAAGAGACCGCCTGGAGCCAGGTCGAAAACGCAGGATTGCCCATCAACTCCAGCGCAGACGATTACGGCTATGTTATGTTTCCATCCAAATCAGGCGGATTTATTGTGTCTAACCGGGTTTTCGGCGGCGAAAAATCCGATACCAGGAACTATGACTTACTGGAATTTGCCATCGGCGGTCGGCGCATAACCCTGAAAGGAAATGTCTATGATAAAATCTCGGGTGAACTGATGAGCGGTGTCAGCGTCACCGTGTATCAGGTCTTTGACGACGGTTCGACCAATATGCTGACCGCAAAGGATTTTCCGAACGGGAGTTACCTTTTTGAAATATTGCCCAACCGCCAGTTCAGGGTCGAGATCAAAAAACCGGGATATGCTCCGGGAGGATATTCTTTCCGGACGGACGACCCCAACTCCTTTACCTACGGGCAGCCGGTTTTTCTGGAATTGGGCAATGATATGTCCGCGAACAGTGAACCGACCGCCGGTACCGGCAAAAAAAATAACGCACCGGATCCGGGAACGGAAGAGCCCGATTATTCAAGCGAAGGCGGCGTGGTATATACCGCCAGAGGCACGGCGCCCAAAGACAACCTCGAATACAATACGACCGCACCCAAGCACAACGGGATCTATTACAAAATCCAGCTCGCCGCCGTCAAACAATACAAGCCGGGGCACGCCAAATTTACCCGCGTGGAAAACCTGGGCCGGATTGACACCGAAGAATTGCTCAACTCAGGGCTGGTCCGCGTGTTGCTGGCTGATTTCTTCTCCGAATCGGAAGCGCTTGACGCCCTCGGTCAGGTCAAGTCGAGCGGATTCTCCGAAGCTTTTGTCGTGAAGTATGAAGACGGGGTTCGCTACGGCAAAGTGACCCTGAAATAAACCTTTGCCGGAAGTCCGGCCGCCATTGCAATAGCGGCCGGACCTTCGGCGCCACCCGCCCGGCTGGAGATGGCCCGCCCGATAGCGATTTTCAGCAAAAAATCCTGCAAAACACCCGATTACAGTTCCCGATCCGCTTTAATTCTTGTCAAATTGCGCTAATTTTGCGGCGCCCGATTTCCGGCTGAGCTTGTTGCTTCGGTCGCATAGCGGGAACTTATTTTAAATTGATATCGTAAAGGAATAAAATTGATTCCATGATCAACATTCAGTTTCCTGACGGTCAGGTCAGGCAGTTTGAAAAAGGCGTAACAGCAATGGATATTGCCATGTCCATCAGTGAAGGCTTGGCGCGCAACGTATTGTCCGCAAAAGTTAACGGTCAGGTTTGGGACGCTGCCCGGCCGATCAATGACGATGCTGCCGTTCAGCTGTTGACCTGGAATGATCAGGACGGCAAGGCGACCTTCTGGCACTCCTCCGCTCACCTGATGGCCGAGGCGCTGGAAGCCCTTTACCCGGGCATCAAATTCGGCATCGGCCCGGCCGTGGAAGGTGGTTTTTATTACGATGTTGATCCCGGCGACCGCATTATTTCTGCCGATGATTTCCAAAAAATTGAGGATAAAATGCTGGAACTGGCCCGCAACAAAAGCGAATACGTTCGCAAGGAAGTTGCCAAAGCCGATGCCATCCGGTATTTCAGGGAGAAGGGAGACGAATACAAACTGGAGTTGCTGGAAGACCTGGAGGACGGGCAGATCACATTTTATGAACAAGGCAATTTTGTGGATCTCTGCCGCGGGCCGCATATCCCCAGCACGGATCGGATCAAAGCCGTCAAACTGATGAAGGTCGGCGGAGCCTATTGGCGCGGCGATGAAAAGCGCAAGCAGCTGACCCGCCTGTACGGCATCACTTTCCCCAAGCAAAAAGAACTGACCGAATACCTCGAAATGATCGAGGAAGCCAAAAAGCGGGACCACCGCAAACTCGGCGCAGAGTTGGAGCTCTTCATGTTCTCAGAGAAAGTCGGCCCCGGCTTGCCGATCTGGTTGCCGAAAGGAACCCAACTGCGCGAACGCCTGATGAGTTTCCTGAAAACCGAACAGGAAAAACGAGGTTACCAACTGGTGATCACGCCGCATATCGGACAGAAACAGCTGTATGTAACCTCCGGACACTGGGAAAAGTACGGTACGGACAGCTTCCGACCCATAGCCACCCCGAAAGAAGGTGAGGAGTTCATGCTTAAACCGATGAACTGCCCCCACCATTGTGAGATTTTTGCCAACCGGCCGAGGTCGTATAAGGAATTACCCCTGCGGGTCGCTGAATTCGGAACGGTTTACCGCTATGAACAAAGCGGCGAGTTGCACGGCCTTTCCAGGGTGCGCGGTTTTACGCAGGATGACGCCCACCTGTTCTGTACCCCTGATCAGCTCAAAGACGAATTCCTCAATGTGCTTGACCTGACCACGGTGGTAATGGAAAAAATGGGATTCGGCGATTTTGTGGCCCAGATCTCCCTGCGCGATCCCGAAAATCCGACCAAGTACATCGGCTCGGACGAAAACTGGGAAAAAGCCGAAAGGGCCATCATCGAAGCAGCTGCAGAAGCCGGCCTGAATACCGTGACGGCCCTTGGTGAAGCGGCATTCTACGGCCCCAAACTTGACTTTATGATCAAGGACGCCCTGGGCCGCCAATGGCAACTGGGTACCATTCAGGTGGACTACAACCTGCCGGAAAGGTTCCAGCTGGAATACATCGGACCGGATAACCAGCCGCACCGCCCTGTTATGATCCACCGGGCGCCGTTCGGCTCTATGGAGCGCTTCATCTCCATTCTGATCGAACATACGGGCGGTAAATTTCCGCTCTGGCTCACGCCCGATCAGTTTGCCGTACTACCGATCAGCGACAAGTACAACGACCAGGCAAAGGACATCGAGCGCAAGCTCGGCGCTTACGATATCCGGGGTTTTGTGGATGATCGCAGTGAAAAGATCGGCCGGAAGATCCGGGATACCGAGTTGAAAAAAGTTCCCTTTATGCTCATCATCGGGGAAAAGGAAGCCGAAAACGGCCAGGTTTCGGTACGCAGGCAGGGAGAAGGAGACGTCGGAACGATGACCGTGGAAGAATTCGCCGCGTATTTCAAGGAGCTGTTGTAATGATCTCCCTCGGGCAGATTTTCAAACGGTACACGGGTTTTCTCCGGCGGGTGAAGCCGGCCTATATGGTCAATAACTGGCTCAACCGCCGGTTGTTGGGCCCCAACCGGGAACTCTACCGGAAGTATGGACTCAGAAAAAGCATCCTTGCACCCATCAGCAGCGCGGATTTTAAACAACACAACCCGGATATTCCCTGGATCGATCGGCCTGATGCCATGGATCGGCTGGCGGAGCAACCCGGATATGCAGCCCTCACAGCAATACAGAAAGAAAAAGTGAGCCGGTTTATTCAGGATGGCTATTGCGTGCTGGAAGGGTTTTTTACTCCTGACCGGGTAGACAGGCTGAACCAGGAAATTGACAGCCTGATCGGATCCGGCAAGCTGGACTTCAATTATACCGGCCGCAAGATCATGGAATCCTACAAAGTGTCCCAGGCGGTCAATTCCTTTTTCAGGGACAAGGCCATGATAGATTTCCTGAATTTCATCATGGGCAAACCGGTTATCCCTTTTCATACCATCAACTTCATCCGGGGGAGCGAACAAAGAGCGCATTCCGACTCCGTTCATATGAGTACGGAGCCGCAGGGATACCTCATCGCAACCTGGACAGCGCTCGAAGATATCGGCCCGGACCAGGGCCCGCTATTCTATTATCCGGGTAGCCACCGGTTCTCCTATGTTACTACTCAGGATTTCGACTCCGGCAACTCCCGGTGGCTGCTCGGCAAAAATCCCAACCAAAAGTACGAGGACAGGATAGAAGCGCTGATCCGCGAAAAGGGTATTCAGCCCCGGTATTTCACAGCCCGAAAAGGGGATGTGCTGATCTGGCATGCCAACCTGCTGCATGGCGGCAGCGCCATCGCCCGTCCTGAATCCACCCGGAAGAGCCTGGTCGCTCATTATTTCTGTGAAGGCGTGATCTGCTATCACGAGCTGACCCAACGCCCGGCCCTGCTGCCGCACAAATAAAAGGTTTGCGAAAATTCGCTGCAAACCCGTAACTTCGCCTAATGAGCGTAAGATCGCAGAACGAACGCATTATTTTTGGGTTGAAAGTCAAGCAGCTCCGTCAGGAGCGGGGGCTGTCGTTTGCCGAACTGGCTGAACAGACCCAGATGTCCATTTCCTACCTCAATGAAATTGAAAAAGGGAAAAAGTACCCCAAGGAGGACAAAGTGACCACTCTGGCCGGCGCATTGGGCGTCAAACCGGGCCAGTTGACGTCGCTTGACCTTGAGCGTAACCTTGCCCCCGTCAATGAGCTCCTCCAGTCCAATTTTCTCAATGAATTGCCGCTCGACCTCTTTGGGATCGACCTTTCCAAGGTTGTTGAGATTATCGCCAACGCGCCGTTAAAGGTGGGGGCGTTCATATCAACCTTGCTGGAACTCTCCAGGAACTACGCCTTGCACGAAGAGCATTTTTATTTCGGCGCCCTTCGTTCTTTCCTGGAACTGAACCATAATTATTTCCAGGAAATTGAAGACGCCGTAGCAGCGTTTTGCCTGGAATACGATGTGCCCGAAGAACGACCTTTGCGAACGGATTGGCTGGGCGCCTTGCTCGAAAACAGATTCAGGTACAAGATCGTATCAGGAGGATTGGACCGATATCCGGATTTAGGGGATTTTCGGGCTATTTTCCTCCCGGACACCCGGGAATTGCTGCTCAACAGCCGGCTCAGCCCATTGCAAAAGTCTTTCCAGTACGGAAAAGAGCTGGCTTTTCAGGTGATGAACAAGAAAGAGCGGGCCTATACCTCTTCGCTGGTGCGGCCGCGGGATTTTGAAGAAGTCCTCAACCACGCACAGGCGACCTATTTCTCTGTTGCGCTGCACATGCCGCTGGAGCCGTTTGTACAGGAAGTCCGATCCTTCTTTGCAGCTGACCGCTGGGACGGCGACGCTTTCCTGGCGATCATGCGAAAATATGAAGCTTCCCCCGAGATGTTCTTCCACCGGTTGACCAATGTGGTACCGCGGTTTTTGCATTTGCCGAAACTGTTTTTCCTCCGGTTTATCCACGACCCGGAGCGCGACACTTTTGAAATTGACAAGGAGCTCCACCTTAGCCGGCGCCATCATCCCCACGCCTCCGGATTGTTTGAGCATTATTGCCGGCGTTGGGTATCCCTCTCTCTGCTGAAGGATCTGCGCAATATGCAGAAGGAAGGCAAATTTGCGGATACTGTAGTGGGCGCCCAACGTTCAAAATTTGTCGGCGTTGATGATGAATACCTCTGCTTTACGCTGGCCAGGCCCGCTTACCCGGCGCCCAACCGGAATGTAAGCGTCACGCTGGGCTTGTTGTTGACGCCGGAGCTAAAAAATTCGATCCGTTTCTGGAATGACCCGTCCATTCCGGTTCGTGAGGTCAACCAGACCTGTGAGCGTTGTTCCCTGTCCGATTGTGAAGAACGGGCTGCACCGGCTTCCATTAATGAGAAGCGGGAAAAATCCAGAAGAATCCAAGCTACCCTCGACCAATTAATAGAACAAAGGTAGTCCTTCTCCGGGCCCTGGATTTGAATAAAAGCCTGTTTCCTTTCGTTTAAACATTGACAATCAAGTCAGCAGGAGTAGTTGAAAAAACGGCCAAATTGGCATTTGGCGGTAAAGGTTTTTGACAAATTGGCACACGGTTTTTCGCTTTCCCGTCAATGCGCCAGAATCCCTGGTATGGCATATAAATTGATTTGTATCCAGTACAAATACCGTATAGTATGAACATGAACAACTTAACCATAAAAGCTCAGGAAGCGATCCAGAAGGCCCAGCAACTGGTCATGGACAATGGCCAGCAGGCCATCGAAGCGCCGCACTTGCTGTCGGGGGTTCTGGAAGTGGATGAGAACGTAGCGCCGTTTATTTTCAAAAAACTCGGCGCCAACTACACTGCTGTCAAACAAGCTGCCGACAGCATAGTACAGTCGTATGCGAAGGTAAGCGGGGGTACGCCGTATCTGTCGCGTACGGCGACCGAAGTGCTGCAACGCGCCAATTCTTACCTCAAGGAGTTCGGCGATGAATATGTGTCGCTGGAACACCTTTTGCTGGCTTTGCTGACGGTGAGAAGCGAAGCGGCCACTTTGCTGAAGGACAGCGGCCTGACCGAAAAAGGTCTTAAAGCTGCTATTCAGGAACTGCGTAAAGGTGGACGTGTAACGAGCCACAGCGCTGAAGAAACCTATAATGCACTGAATAAATATGCCGTCAATCTCAACGAACGCGCGAGAAACGGCAAACTGGACCCCGTGATCGGAAGGGACGAGGAGATCCGCAGGGTACTGCATATCCTGGCCCGCCGTACGAAAAATAACCCCATCCTGATCGGTGAACCCGGTGTTGGTAAAACGGCTATTGTTGAAGGCCTTGCCCACCGGATCGTCAACGGCGATGTACCGGAAGACCTGCGGGAAAAAGAAATTTATGCACTCGATATGGGAGCCCTGATCGCAGGCGCCAAATACCAGGGTGAATTTGAGGAAAGGTTGAAATCCGTGATCAAGGAGGTCGTCTCGGCTGAAGGCAATATCTTTTTGTTCATCGACGAGATCCATACCCTGATCGGCGCCGGGAAAACCCAGGGCGCCATGGATGCCGCCAATATCCTGAAGCCGGCCCTTGCAAGGGGTGAACTGCGCGCCATCGGGGCAACTACGCTGAATGAATACCAGAAATATTTTGAAAGCGATAAGGCCCTCGAACGGCGTTTCCAGACCGTTATGGTCGATGAGCCCAGCGAAGAGGACGCTATTTCCATCTTGCGGGGACTGAAGGAACGCTACGAAACGCACCACAAGATCAATATCAAGGATGACGCTATTGTAGCCGCCGTTCAGTTGTCAACGCGCTATATTTCCGACCGTTTCCTGCCGGACAAGGCCATCGACCTGATTGACGAGGCTGCGGCCCGGCTGCGCCTGGAAATGAACTCCATGCCGGAAGAACTGGATGAAGCGGAACGCAAGATCCGCCAGCTTGAGATTGAACGGGAGGCCATGAAACGTGAGAATGACGATTCGAAGATCGAACGGATCAACCAGGACCTGGCCAACCTGGAAGAACAGCGCAACGCCCTGCGCGCCCAGTGGGAGAGTGAACGGGAAGTGGTGCTCGGCATCCAAAAGGCAAAAGAAGAGATCGAACAATTGAAGCTGGAGGCCAATCGCGCCGAACGCGAAGGCGACTTCAGCAAGGTGGCCGAGATCCGGTACGGCCGGATCCCTGAAGTGCAAAAAGGCCTGGATGAATACAACCAGCGCCTCCAGGATATGCAAACAAGCAAAAAACTGCTGGTCAAGGAAGAGGTCGATGCTGAAGACATCGCGGAAGTGGTCAGCAAATGGACCGGGGTGCCGGTAACGCGAATGCTTCAAAGCGAAAGAGAAAAACTGCTCCACCTGGAAGAGGAACTGCACAGCCGCGTGATCGGCCAGGATGAGGCCGTGGAAGCGGTCGCCGATGCCATCCGGTTGAGCCGAACCGGCTTGTCGAATGCCAAAAGGCCGATTGGTTCCTTCCTGTTCCTGGGGACTACCGGGGTAGGGAAAACCGAGCTGGCCAAAGCGCTGGCGGAGTACTTGTTCAACGATGAAAACCTGATGACCAGGATCGATATGAGCGAGTACCAGGAGCGGCATGCTGTAAGCAGGCTGGTAGGCGCGCCTCCCGGATATGTCGGGTACGATGAGGGCGGGCAATTGACGGAAGCGGTCCGCCGCAAACCCTATTCGGTGGTGCTGCTGGATGAAATTGAGAAAGCCCACCCGGATGTGTTCAATATCCTCCTGCAGGTGCTGGAAGACGGCCGCCTGACCGACAATAAAGGGCGGGTTGCCAATTTCAAGAATACAATCATTATCATGACCTCCAATATGGGGTCAGACCTGATCCGGGAGAACTTTGCCAAGATCACGCCGGAAAACGAGGACGAGGTCATTGAAAATACCCGCAATGTGGTTTTTGAACTGCTCAAGCAATCGGTTCGTCCGGAGTTTCTCAACCGGATCGACGAAGTGGTCATGTTCCGCCCGCTTTCCCGGAAGGATATCCGCGGAATTGTGGAACTCCAGCTGCAGCAATTGAAAGAGATGCTGGCAGAGCAGAACATTGCGCTTGACATCTCGCCTCAGGCCATGGATTGGCTCGCCGAAGAAGGGTACAATCCCGAATTCGGCGCCCGACCGCTGAAACGGGTCATCCAGAAAAGGGTGCTGCGCCAGCTGTCCAGGCAAATGCTGGAAGGCAGTGTAACGCCCGGCAGCCGCATTGTCCTGGATGTGTTCGACGATGTGGTGGTGTTCCGCCACGCAACCAAAAAAGAAGAAAAGGCGGTGCTGAATTGAACGGCGAAATATTCGCCTGAAACCACTCGCTGCAAAAAATAGAAGAGCGGCGGTCCGGACACGGATCGCCGCTTTTTTATTTCTCCGGGAAAAATAAAAAAAAATCCGCCGAAGGGTCACAAATGGAAAAAGCCATGGATAAATAGGAAACAACAAAAGTTTTACCCCAACAGGAAACTAAATTACGCCTAATATGAAAAACCATGGTTATCGAACCCTGCGAGGATTAAGCCCTGAATCAGCATCCAGCGTCCAAAGATCGCCGCAAGCCCGGGGCGGCGCCTCAAATGCCGGTGAAGGACGTTTCAGAAGAATTTTCCCGGCATCCGGTTTTGTTCCGGATCCGGCGGTGTTTGCCGCGGTGGGAGCCGAATCCGGCCCGATGGACGGCGGGATCAATCCGGACGCTACAGCCGATGTGCCCCTGGGCATGATCTTTCTGGGACAATTCATCGATCACGACATCACCTTCGATCCGACTTCCGGACTCGATGCGGTTAACGACCCGGATGCCGTGCTCAATTTCAGGACGCCGGCCCTTGACCTGGATTGCGTTTACGGCGCCGGTCCGGGCGACAGCGCCTATTTGTATGACGAATCGGGCAAGAAACTGCTCACTGCCCAGGAAGTAAATCGCCAAATTCAAATCGTACACTAAGACCAAATTCAAATCGTACACTAAAAAATGGCGAAAAACAACCTACAAAAGGTAGTGAACATTGTCAAGATAAGCGGTCTTTCCGACATAGCTCATTTCGCCGCCTTCAGTAAATAGAATGACATTTCCATCGGCATAAACAGCGCACTGAAGAAACTCACCGATCGCATTATTTGTAATGGGGAAAATACGGGTATTTGCAGGACAAAATCCTTGCGGGATTACAAAGGCCAAAAGATTTGTCGTGCCGCTTGTCAACGCTCCCGTAAACTGAACCGAATCACCAAATTTACGGACCTTAACAGTTGAGGAACCGGAAACCGCCCAGCTATTGCTGAAAGAAGTTATAATCGTTTCGTCAAATATCCGGGCTGGACTTGAAAGCACAATCTCATTTCCTGCACTCAAACCATCAGTAATAAGTCCTCGACGGATCTCATAAGTATCCCGAGCAATTGAATCAGCAAAGACATCATTCCCAGCTGGATCATAAGTTGCTTCCAGCTTTAAGCTGGAAGCAGCCAACGAGGCAACTGAAGCGCTGTGGGCCGGCACATAAACAACTTCCCAGCCGATAAGTGCAAAACCTTCGGTTATCGAGGCAGAACCGGCCGCAAAACTAATTTCGCAACCACGGAGAATGCAATTGCCAGAATAAGGCAAAGCAAGTGGATAAACAACGCCTTTCAAGGCTTCACGTACTGCCGAATCGATGAATAAAAAATCGTCACCATGAAGCGGCGCTCCGCCGTTTGGAAAGATCAATTTGTTCATTAGAAAGTCTCAAATTTATAGCGCTTACCGGCCGGCCGGCGCTTGTTAATTATACCCCGCATTTGAACCTCATTTGCGGGGTTGAAAATCGATACTAGAACATATACCACGAAGTCAACATTCTGACTCAAATCGTCGCTGGTATAAAGGAATAAAGAAGGTTGAGCCTCCGCCTTGTTATAGACTATCAATGTTGTCTCCGGCTCCAACTTATTAAAGACAAAATTCTCATCAATATATGTATCTGGGTCATCGATGTAAATCAGCCGATCAACGGGATCAAATTGATCATTCAAAATATGCTCCAGGTACATTACTTCTCCGTTAAACCGGAGGTTATATCGCACATCTTCTCCCCAATCAGAAAAGTCGGTATTTAACGATTGAATCGGCTGAAGCAAGGAGCCAATCCATGCTTCAAATTTTTCGCCTCTGATTTTTGTCGGAATCAGTAGCTTCAGCAGCTCCAATATGTTCAAAAAAAGATTCATTGTGCAACATAGATTATTGTATCCGATAGAGTGTTGCCGGCCGTGGAATCAACCTTGTAATACCCATACAAGGGAACATGATTTCGGATCACCTGCTCATAGGTGCCACCTATTGAAGTTTTGGTCTGTACAGTCACAATCACCACATCATTCACGCCGGCGACCGATTGAATAGAATCAGTCAATTTTGACACCAGGAATTCGCCATTAAACGGCAGTCCTTCAAGGTAAGCAACAACCGCAGCTTGAACCGCGGCAGAAACGACAGGCTGGGTATAAACAGCATCAAAATAAACAGTCGCTTCAATCCTGATAATGTCACCATCGCCCGTAACAATAGAAAAACGCATTCCGGCCATGCGCCGCTTTTTCACATAAGACGTGGCGCCATCCTTTTCAGGGTTGGTAAGCGCTTCAAGGCTTCCGACATCTCCTTTAGCCAACTTGATGATTACGACTCCATTATTGCCTTCGACAACCGCGCATTGAGTAATTATCCTGTGCGATGCATCAACCGGATCATACACATATTTTCCAGAAGCCGAATCAAAAATCAATCCATCACCATGCTGATACTCAAGAATCCGATCTTTAAGCCATCTGGCTGTACCTCCATGAGCTGCTAAAACAACAGCATCCACTTCGGCTTTGAAAATAGCCCACAGTGCCTCGTGGACGTAAATCGCAGCCGCTGTAATATAAGCCCACAACCGCCAAATGGCCACCTTGCTGACGGAAGTCAGATCAGCGAGGAATTGAGTGGCTGTATCCGATGCAGGCATCAAGCCGGCCAAAGGCGTTTGAGCATCCTTGTAGGCCACAATTTCTTCATATATCTGATTTATGGTTCGACTCATTCCGAAAAGGTTTTTGCGCTCAAATGATTTTCAAGCGCTGATTTAACGGTATTTAAACCGGTCGTAATCGATGGTAAAGCCGCATTGAGGGAAATATATCCAGCCTGAAGCGGCGCCAACGGACCTAAGGCAGCGGCATTTTGCTGGCCGGCGAACTGAATGACAACATCAACCAACGCACCGACCTGGTCGATCAAGTTTGAAAGGCTTTGATTTAAGGTGTTGCCCAACGGCAACGGCTCGCCATCCAAGCCGGAAAGATCTACCCGATCGGCAACAAGATGAACTTTTTCAAGTGCGCCAGCATGAGCAATATATCCCAATGCGGGGGTTATCATAATAACAATAACATGAGCACCAACAACAGGAACAAAAACAGCCCCGGCATTTCCGGCCTCTACCGGCTGGAGGCGAACTTCAGGCACCGTAGCAGATCCATCGATCGGCGAAACATCTGCTGTCCTCATCGATTGATCAACAGATTCAACAACTCCGATGAACACAGAAGGCGACTCCCCCCGATCCATCATTTTAGTTATTGCGTCACGAATCTCATTCATACCCTACTCTCTATTTCGATAGTTTGACGAAAACCATTCATACCAAAAGACATATCAACCTTTTTAACAACATAACTGCCATCTCGCTCGGGGTATTCATCGCTAGTCAGTTCAACGATGTCCCCATGTTTCACTTGGGGATAACCGAAAGTCGTAAAGCTTCCTCGATATCCGTCATATTTTAATCTTTCAGCTTCTTTTTTCAAAAGATCATTGACCGTATTTACCGGGACATCATAATAATGAAACGTTCGAACCTCTCCATCATCATCACCGACCTCAACTTCCTTCTTAGAATTGTCCCGGTTGATAATTATCCCTTTCAACTTTATCCTTATATCTTCTTTTCGGCGAAATTCGAGACTATTCTCAATAACCTGGAGTTCAAACTTGATCCGATGGGTTGACTGAAGTTCAGGAACAATTGCCAATCCGGCATATAAAACTCCAGCGCGAAAGAACATCTTTATGAAGTACTTTTGACGCAATTCGTCGATAACTTTTGATCTGGTAGCCCGATGAATCCTCAACCGACCAAGTGAATGATCTGCCACAACCCTATACGGCACTTTATCCCCTATAAGATCAGCCAAAAGCTGGCTAAGCTTAACACTCTTATACGATAGTGATATTTCCCCGCTTTTCAGCAGATACATCGCATCTTCACAGATTACCTCGATGGGGATTTTCGCAGAGATATCCCGCACATAACCTTCAAAAACAGGCGACAATCCGGCATTGTATCCCAAGTAAACCGAAACCGGCAAATCTCTCACAAGGATAGGATCAGTGCCCGTGGCCAGATCCCTGCCTTTCCAACTGATCTTCCTTGGAAAAACAATCTTGCAGGTGTCAGTCAGTTGCTCCCAACTGCTGCTTACAGATACCTCATTCACAGAAGTGAATGAATATCCGCCTATTTTAACCTGTTTACTGAGCTGCAACATCGTCCTCGCTTAAAAATTCTTCCGGGCTGTCACTTATGGCGTCGATTTCGAAGAACTGCATGTTCTCCGTGCCCTCAACCTGAAAAAAACGATACCTCATGATAACGATCGTGTAGATGTCAAAAACACGCAAATATTCCGATATGATATCCAGCGCATTAGGCTGAAGTAAAAAAGCATATAACCTGCGTACCTGGTCTTTCGGAAAATACCCATTTGAATCAACCAAGGCACCACGAATAGATATTTCAAAAGCGCCGTCGCTGACGTATTCAATGACGGGACCGCTGCGCCCATGGACAGGCGTGGTAACTATATTTTTTGTTTGGCTGATATCGATCAAGACCGTATCGATGATAAAATCACCTTCTTCATCAGTAAGTCGCAGATCCGTAAAAACAGGCGTACCTAAATAGCTTAATCGGCGCTCTTTATTGCCGGCCAAATCAACAAACTCCATGTCTTTTGATGGAAATTCCAAAGGAGATCCGGCCGGCAACGGCTTACCGGATGGTTCGAACGCAATTATTCGACCTGGCAATCCGAATGCTCGCAGAATAATATTAAAGGTTGCCCTCATCTTTTTTCTTTGGGAGTTTAAAGATACTGGGTAAATACTCCGACACCTTCGCCCACAATGGGGCGCCTGTGACCTGGCTTATATTCTCCATATTACTCTTGAACTCGGTGACACATATCAAGCCTGCCACAACATAAGTAGTCCTTACCGACACACCTGAAGAAGTAAAGAATACGACATCAAGACCATGTGCCAGCAATATGGCAATAATGAAAAGCGATATCTTTTCAATACTCCTTTTGAAACCTCGGCTGCGCAATGCCTCACCTCGATGTTTGGCAGCACGGACACCAGTAACAAAGTCTGCTAAAACCAATATGATTGCGAACAGGATAAAATGCCCAACAGGCATTATAAACCCCATTGCCCAGCTGCACAAACCCGCCAAGAACGTCTTTATCATGAGATTTCTAGTTTGCATAATTCACATCGTTTACAGAATCGAGTAAAACCCTGGTGACCTCACTCTTGATTTTTTCCTTGGACTCCTGTAAATTCTGAACATGAAAGACAAGCTGCTCAACCAGCTTGCCGATACTGATATTGATATTTTGTACCTGCCGGCCATTTCCACTGATGCTTCCAACAGCTGACGACACCCCAAGACCTCCTGATCCGCTACCCTTTTTACCATTCCCCAACCCACTCGACTTGGCAAGTCCGCCATAAAACGCTTCATCGCTTTGCTGTGGCATATCCGATGCCGGAGCTTGAATACCGGAATCTTTGCCACCAAATCCAAGCATTTTTCCCAGTCCCTTGAACCATCCTATAACCGGCTTAATCACCTTATCATATATCCAATTGACAATCTTGAGAAAGAATCGCTTTATGCCCTCCCAGAACTCACCCAATTTCGCCTTAAATCCTGGAAAAACCCGATCGACCAAGTCGATCAGAAATTTAAAAGGATGATGATCCCACATCCATTGCGCCAAGCGAACAATAAAAGCTTTGATTTCATCCCAATAAAAAATAATAGCCGTAACAGCAGCGGCGACAACCGCAACCACTAAAGTAACAGGCGACCCCAAAGCGGCGATAACCAATCCGAAATTTTTCACCACTGATATTATACGGGTGATTACATTGAAAATACTGAAGAAAGTCAAAACTGCCGCTCCAACTTTTGCGATCACAGGAACCCAAGCACGGATACTCTCCTGGTTGCGTTGTACCCAAGCAGAAAAACGCTGCAATCCGTCAATGATTGATGGAAGTAAATTGGCGACAATAGGCGCAAAAGCCTGTCCCACACTCAACTTGAACTGAGTTATCTGATCCCCAAGATTACTGATCTGGCCGGCAGTGGTTTTACTGATTGCCTCCATACTGCCAGCCACACCAGGCGCCTCCTGGGCCAAAGCGAGCAACGCCGCCCGAATCGCCTCAGGACTATTTTCAACCTGTTTTTGAATCCCCTTGAACTGAAGCGTTATCTGATTACCAGCTTTACTAGCTCGAATGCCAAACTCCTTCAGGCGCTCAAATTCTGCTGTCTCCGCATCAAGTATAGCTTCCGACAGTTGATCAAAGCCTTTGCCCTGGCTAGCCGCAAGATCCCCAAGGAGACGCATCTGTTTGAAATTCGGCATAAACCCACGATTAGCCAGCTTGATATAGCTAGCTGTAAGCTCATTAACTGCAAAGGGGGTTTCGGAGGCGAATTTCGTAATATCTCCAAGCACCCTTTTTGCGGCGCTGTTATTGCCGAACGTATTCGTCAAGACAGCTTCCATTTTCTGGAACTCACCCAGGGTTTTGACCACTTCGCCGCCGAAGCTGGCGATTGATGAAACAGCAAAAGCCCCTGCTAAAGGAGCAACCAAGCCCCTGGCAGAATTGCCGATTCTGGAAAACACACCAGGTGTTTGGCCAGCCAATCGATTCAGCCTTCGAAGCTCCGATTCACGACGCGTAATCTCCGTACCCAGCCTCCGGATCTCCCGGACGTCGAAACTGTCCCGCTGGGCGTCCCGAAGCTGATTGAGTTCAGATTCAAGCCTGTTTATGCTTTTAGGGACCGTATTGACGCGATTTACGAACCCGGCAGCTTTGACATTCATCCGATCAAAAGCCTGCTGTATCCGAGACGAGACTGCAGTGATATTCTCAACAACATGAAACCGATAAGCGTAAACAGACATTGACTTAGATATTAAAAACCCCGCCCGCTACACATGGCAGCGAAGCGGGGTATTTGGCGAAGAACCGAGAACATTAAGCGACTTTCGCAGGGACGTCGTTTGAAGTTACCTTTTTCCAGCGACCGATCAGTGTGGCGCCTTCATCGAGGTAATTGATCGTATCCTCAATCAGAAACTCCAGGATGTCGTTATCCAGGTCGAATTTTTCCTCAAAGGCGCTGATCAGAGCCTTCTTCGATTCTGGATTAGACCAGATAGCCGAGAGTTCAGATTTAAAATCCTTGAGATTGAAGCCCGCGAAATTCCGAAAGCCGGAGAAAACCGTCTTTTGCCCGAAGGAGAGAATTTCCATTCCTTCAACCTTGCCATCCTTGTCCTCATCGATCCGGACGATATTGGTAATCAATTCGCCCAGAAATTCGACCGCCGGAATGGCCACATTGCTTACATTAGATTTTGCCATCGTTTTCGATTTTGCCAAAAATTATAGATTGGATTGTACGGAAAACAAACATGATCTCCTGAACCCTTTTCGACCAATCTTCATCGGTCAACCCTTCCGGATCAACCTTATGAAAAAACCTTATCAAGGCGTTTCCTTGGCCGATCTCGTCAGCATCAGAGATTTCAGCCTCAGTTAAATTTTTTTTAGCTGGGACTTCCTTGGTTCATTGATCCGCTCGAACTGTTCAGAGACTGCCTGAAAAACGGGGATCTTTTCGAGTTCCTCTTTCGGGCCGGCCAACAGACAGTTATTGATCATGACTTCAGCCGCTTTCACAAGGTCAGTTGAAGCAAGCTTTGAAGCGGCCCCCAAAATTGCACGATCAGGGGCACGAAACAAAAAGACAAGCGTCTCGCCACCTTCTTCTTCAGGATCTACCTCAATCTGATAGATATCGCCATACTTCGCTTTCAGTTTTTTGATCTCGTTCTCGGTCATCGTATATTGATTTATGCGTTCCAAGTAATATGTGAAACCTGCAATTCAAGTTCCACGTCAACCACCATATCCCCCTGTTTCATATCTCGTTTATTGGATTTGAAGCGGCAATTATGCAGGATATGGCGCTTAATGATCCCGCCATCAGGCAGAAAAGCCACCACAACGGGAAACTCAGGATAGCTCTGTAACCTCCCATCAGGAGAGGCAGATTGCAAGGCTTCAACATCGGCCATCTCCAGCGTAACACTGGCTTTCGCCTCAAGCTTTCCCAAGCCGCGCGAAACAGGGAATTTTCCTGCGCCAAAATTATCCTGCATCTCCTGCATGTCTTCATAGCTGATTGCCTTGATTCCGGGGATGCTGACACCATCGATCTGAAAATCGATTTGTGCCCAGGCGTAAGCCGTACCATTTACAAGAGGTTGGAAGCTCATTTATCTTCTATTTAAAAATGATTGTAAATCCGATCGCCTGAATAAATGCCAGGACAAACCAGGCCAAAATCCAGACCCCAGTATTCAACCAGGGCGATTTAAAAAACCTCCAGGCTACCGAACAAACCAATATCAGCGCCGTTCTCCAGCAGGCATTGAACAGAAACTTACTCAAATGCCATCCGTCGGTCGTCCAAACCAGGAAAGTGGTCGCTCCGATGTACTTAGGCCGAAGATCACCAGCGGCATAATCATTATACTTATTCACCCAACTGCCCAACCACCGTTCGTTATCGCCATGAAGATCCCAAAAGCCACGATCAAGCCCGACAAGTTGGTCGCCATCAAGCGTTGGGAATGGAGGGCCATACCGAAAATCAAGACGATCCATTACGCCGTTGAAGCCACCAGCCAGGCAGATTAAAAAGATTGATATGATTATTTTGTATTTCATTATCGAACCTTCACAATCCTGTTGATTAGCGAGGTTACGCCAACGCCGGCACGCTGAGGGCGAAACAGGATGCGCCCCTTTGCGCTTTGGCCGTCGTCCCTGGCCATCGAATACACGGTGCCTTCATAGTTGATCGTAAAATCGGTCTTGGATAATGGCATCACATTGTATTGTGTTTGCGGCGATGTATCCGGGCCGTTGGCTGTATCCATCAACCGTAATCGATATGAGCCGTTAGCCAACCTGATCATCCGGGCAAAAACACTGCCGCCGGCCGTCAGAAATATGCGGTATACACCGTTGATATTGGCGGCGGTTGCCGCGCCGAAGGTGTCTTCGAATCTGGTATAGTTCAGGTCGTTCAGTGTCGCCCCGGATAGAGATTGAAGCGCAGTGCTGAGCTGAGCGCGTTTCTGATTGATCACGTTCTGCTCGAATAGCCGATTCACTCCCGCGTGGATATAATCGATATCGCTTTCAGCAATGGCGAGAAGCCGGCCGATCGACTGAGTGGTGTCTCCAAGCTCCTCGTACGTGATGATCTGGTTAGGGAACGGCGTTCCGTTATCCCGAAGAGTCGTAGTCTTCAGATAATAAATGCCGGCACTATCCACCAGCTCGTTGGTTTCAGAGATCACACCGCCCTGGCCGATGGCCATCACAGCGAAAAGGCAAAAGAAAAAAAGGCTTGCAAAGGTCTTCATAAAGGTTGTATTGTAACTTGTAAGTTGCGAAAATCAAAGGTGTCTCCTATCGAACCGACGTCCTCGACCCGGACCTTCAGCTCCAGGTCATCTCCGGCAGATAGGGACAAGATCACATTCGAACTGCAATTATCCGGCGAGGAACTGAATGGCAATGCTATTCCGGAAAAGCAGCCGGTTTTTACGCCGTTCTTGAAAACCGCGAATTCAATTACCCCGCCAAAAGTTGAGTTTGAATCACCATAAACATCCATTTGCACATTAAAACGGTTCGTAAGCCCTGAATAGGTAAGTACCCCGGACGATCCGGACCACCCGTCGCCGAAATCCATCGTTGCAGTGGTTAGCGTGGTCCAGGCAGTATCTGTGGTAATCGTTGTAGTAGGTGATGGGGTGGATAGAGCGGCAAATTCTTTGACGTAGGTGGTCAACTTTACCCTATCTGCTGATTCGTCGTATGTGGATATCCAGCCGTCTTTTCCAGTAGTGGATGATGTGCCATCAATCTTATAGTTGCCGATTTTTCCATCACCAGAGGCGAGTTCAAACTTGAATCCTGCGGTGGGAATAGCAGAGCCGCCGATTAGAAAAACGCCGTCATCACGTTGACCCGACAAAAATGTCCCAGCTGAGTTATCAACACGAAATGACCAGGTGGTGGCAGATGATCCCTGTCCAAATACATGCAATAATGCCAATGGCTGTGTAACAGATGTAGTAATGTTTCCGAATCCATTGCCTATACCAATACGGCCAGAATCATGGATAAGAAGGTCCGGAAGATAGCTAGTATTGGAACCTGCTATAAAAAAAATACTTGTTGGCACAAGCGAAGTTGTTACTGTGCCTGTTATCGAAGCGCCGAACAGACAGTTGTCCGTCAAATAGCCTGATCCGGAATAACCGCGAAATGTAAACGCCCCAACTATGTCCCCGCTAGAAACAGCAGCCGGAACAGTTAGACTTCCGCGCGATTTCACAAAGTTCATAGCGGCCCCGGCAATGTTATTTGAATGCTGCTCGCTGAATATACCGCGAGCGGACGAGCCGGTTGAGGCAACCGTAAATGAATTCGACGTGCCAGAACTGGTTGAAAAACTACCAATTACATTTGCTCCAGACCGCCATTCTTGCAGAACTTTTGTACCAGAGCTAGACAAGTAGAAAAGTGGTGAAGATGACGTAGACGGAGGAAGTATTTGCGCAAATATATTACTACCGTTTCTCCATTCCTGTACAGGATATGTTGATGATGACGAAACACTTATGCTAACTAGCGAAGAAGGAGTAGACGGCGCAATACTCTGCTGAAAAAAATGTGCTGATCCAGACGTGTTAATTCTGAAATTAGCAACGCTTGCGCTTATGGCTAACGGCTGCAACGAACTTTCGGTTGAATTAAGCGCAACGATATTGTGGTTCCATGATGCACTGCCGTCTGATCCCGACCCAAATACTCCAAGTCTATTTGTAGTCCCATTTGTAATTCGAAGCGATGCCGATGATGACGTATTCCCAATATAAGTATCGCCGCCCTGATCCTGGATGTAAACCTCTCCCTTTGTCGCATTTGTAGTGGATCTCAGCGTAAGATCGTCCCCAGATCCTGTTCCGCCTGTCAGTGTTTGTCCACCGGCCCGCCCGGCTAATAGCGCATACTGCGTATGGTCGTCGTCTGAAAGTCCAGTTAATGCCCCATGATCAGAAATCCCTGATATCCCCGCAATAATCGCCTTCAATACCGCTACCGAATCCTCCAGCGCAAACTTCGTTGCCCAATACGTCGAATCAGGCTCCAGGTCGCCGGCGGCAAACTGCATGCCGTAACCGATGCCAACCGGTTGGTAACTCGTCGGAACGCTGGTCGGGTTGCCCAGCAGTGAATAAGCGTCCGCGGTTGCCAGTTTCGAGAGAGCAATTCCGAAGGGTTTCGCGTTAACTTGTACCTTTGTCTTCCCGATGGAATCCGAAACCGTGATTTCCATTTCGGAATTATCTATAAAATCCAGGGCTTCTCTTTGGGTTTCTGCAACACCATCGTCCTGGACAGTCTGATAATAGCTACTTCCGCCACCACTGGCAGAGATATCGAGGTTGTTCCCAACCCGGTTGATCGTAATATTGGTACCAGCCGTGAATGTGACTCCTGTGCCGGAGCTACTGTTCAAGCTAAACGGGCCTGATCCGGAAAAGGTCAAGTTCGCCGGAAACGAAAGCGCCGAAAGCCGAGTATTGAGGTAACCACGATCGATCAGGGAGCGATCGGTATAGCTCGCTGAAAAATCGGAGGCGTACAAAATACCCTTAAAGCCTGTCGATCCTGTGCCGAAATTCTGAAGCGTGATATTGTCTGAATTCCACTCGAAATGCCGATTCAGTCCGGAGCCTTC
>WBZL01000954.1_pt1 | contig 31762 bp, 24 predicted proteins | sample 5204291 | NCBI WGS metagenome assembly WBZL01 (sample SAMN12344345, study PRJNA552823) | activated sludge metagenome | biome: Activated sludge suspended growth; feature: Nitrification reactor; material: Wastewater; isolation source: activated sludge from nitrification reactor of wastewater...
TAACTTGAAGTCATCAAGTAAGCCTCCTGTTAATTTTGGTTTTTAGACAAATTAATCTTAACAACGAGGCTTCTTTTTTTACAGACCTTTTTTAATACCCAATTTACACACTTTTCAAAACGCTACTTTTTAATTGTGGGCAAAAAGCTGAATTGTTTGGTTACACATTTCGTTTATCTTCACCCACCCGACCCACAATTTTAATTGTGGGCGAATGCCGAGTCGTCGAATTCACATTTCGTTCATCGTCACCCATCCAGCCTACAATTTTAATTGTGGGCGAATGCCGAGTCGTCGAATTCACATTTCGTTCATCGTCACCCATCCAGCCTACAATTTTAATTGTGGGTGAAAATATTGTGGGAGAAAATATTGTGGGAGAAAACATTTGCTACTCTACCCGCAAATAAATTTGCGGGCTGAATTGCTTGATTACACTTTTCGTTCATCATCACCCGTCCAGCCCACAATTTTAATTGTGGGCAAATAAATTGTGGGCAAGAATAATGTGGGCGAAAGTATTGTGGGAGAAAACATTTGCTACTCTACCCGCAAATAAATTTGCGGGCTGAATTTCTTGATGACACATTTCATTCATCATCACCCTTCCAGCCCACAATTTTAATTGTGGGCAAAAAGCTGAATTGCTTGATTACACATTTCGTTCATCGCCACACACCCAGCCCACAATTTTAATTGTGGGCAAATATATTGTGGGCAAAAGGCTGCCGGCAAAAAATCCTTGCACCAAAATTTTCCGCTGATGAAATTAATCCTATTCATTACATTGCCGACCTCTGCAAACATTTTGCAGAATGATTCGATGAACATAAACAGAATAAACATGTCACATTCCCTATGCAGGATCTGGATCCATGGCGTTTGGTCAACCAAGAAACTTTATCCGCTCATTAAGCCACAGATCGAAAAGACAATTCACTCTTACCTTTATGATCAATTCTTTGAAATGGGATGCCCGGCAACGATCATCAATGGAACGGAAGATCATGTACACTCACTCTATATGTTGAGTCCCAGAATGACTGTAGCAGATTTGATGAAACATGTGAAAGCAAATACTTCCCTGCGAATTAATGAGGAAGATCTTTCCATCGATAAATTTGCCTGGCAAACTGGTTACGGAGCTTTTTCGGTTAGTGAATCTGATGTTCCGCGTATCATCAAATATATCAAGAACCAGAAGGAACATCATAAGAAAATATCTTTCCTGGATGAGTCTGAATGGCTGCGAAAGCATTAACAAGATTTGCTCCTAAATAAAAAAGCAGAGCACACTCATGTGCTCTGCTTCTTTTGTAAACCCTGTGTAATTTTACTTCACCTTCATGCGCTCTACTGCAAGGACTTCCTTTGTGGATGTTCTCTGAACAAACACGATAAGATCTGCATGATCCTGATTGATCACTGAAGCTATATTGTAGTTCAATGAGTAACTGTTGGTTTGCCCCGTTGCTATGCTGAATGATTGTCCCGTAGATGGGGTGATAAGATCCCGCATAGTGTTTTCGAATACCGTTTCGCCGTTCGGAGCGCTGTAAGGAATCTCGCTTTCGGCAAGCGCACAATGATAAACAAGATCTCCGTATGATGAACCTGTTACCTGTTTGATCCTGACTGAAACGGAACCGTTTCTTGTAACTGAGTCATAAGTATTGACAAGTTTAATGGCAAACGGCCTTGTACCTGCAAGCTGCTCGTTGATCTTGTTGGTCCAGCTGGCTGAAGCGTATGTCTGCATGAATGTTCCTAAGAGATAACCTCGCGGGTTCGAAACATTTGTTCCGGGATAAAATGCCATCCTCGCATCATTATCCGAAGTGTTGTATAGATAGAAAGGATCGCCGGCAAACATTGTCGTATGCACTCGAAGAATGATCACTGCATTGTCATTGCTTGTGATTCCCTGATTATCGTTTACCAGATCGAGATACCTGTTTGGATCAACGCATGGGACGCAACTGGTATTTGTAAACAATTCAACAAGAACTTTGTTTGTTGGATTGATTGACTCAAGCAAGGTGCTGAATGCAAATGATGACGACCATATTGAAGAGTCTGTGGAGGTTACGGCTCTTACTCTCCAGTAATATGAATTGCTGTCGCTGATAATTCCCGTCGGTAATGTAAACTGTGAAGTGACCAGTCCTGAAGTATCGGCCACAAGCTGGGCATATCCTTCGTCAGTTGCGATCTGAACTCTGTAACTCACCGCATTCTGTACGTCTGTCCAGTCCATAAATGGCGAAAGTGTTGACAAGATCGAGTTATCCTGCGGCTCAATCTGCTGAGGAATGTTATACACAGGATTCTGTTGATTGATCGTATCATCATTGCTTTCGCATGAAGCAAACAGAACTGCAGTGAAAATCAGCAATAAGATTTTAAGATGTTTCATTGATGTAACTTTCATTTGTGTTTAAAATTGTGTTGCTATTCCGAGACGCAATCCCTGAAACGGCTGAACAAATCTGCAGATGCCGTTCGTACATCTCAAACCGCCTCGCTCCGATCCGTAAGAAACATTCACTGTATTTGACTCATTGATCTTGTATGCAACTTCTCCAATATACCAGGAATCTTTACCTGTAGGCTCTTCTTCATCATTCGTAAATTCGAAACCAAACGTAGCACTGATATATGGCGATCTTGAATAGCTCAGCGAGATCAACTGATTTGTAAACGACTTCTCCTCAATTCTGATCGAGTTGTTAACCCACTGATGTTCATATATCAGCTTTAGTGTATTAACATTATCAAATGTATATTTGAACTCGAATGGAATTGTAGAGGCAAGGATCTTCTCGGATGCCTGCGGATTCAACTGATTATAGAGTGTATTGCTCTGCCTGTCAAATGCAAGCTTGGTATAGATGTCAGGAGTGATATAATACTCACCCTCTATGAAAAACTCCCAGAAAGGCGAGAACGGATCGTCAAGTTCAGGAAAGATTGAATTGCTTCTGTCAATTCTCTGATAAGTCACTGCACTGCCGGTATCAATATCCTCATATTGATAGTGCCTTGATGCAATGCTGCCGTTCAATGTGAATGTCATTTCACTGTTCGGTGCATATACAACATCTATTTGTCCTCCAACTTCGTCATTGAAGTCAACTACGTGCGGATATCTTGAGATCAATGTTGAAGTATGTTCCCTCTGTGCAGTTGGCGGATTCTGAAATGGCAAAGCCCTTGTCGGGCGTGTATTGCTTCTGTTATCCGGAAGTGTGATATCAAATCTGTAGTTCTTGTATTCCATCGTGACGCCCACATCGGCAAAGCTGTATGAAATTCCGGTATAGAATCCGTCTCCCAATGAAGTGATCGCCGTGGGATATACTGAGTTTGGAGATACTCTGGATGACTTGTGAGCATAAGATGCATATATCTGAAGATCTGAAATGTTGAAGTTCATTCCGATCTCAGGAATATCAGACTTGACCGTCGTGTTGTCTCCCTCTTCAGGAAGATCACCAATCGAGTAAACGTAATTCAGTCCGAATGTTATGCTCTTGTGTGGAGAAAACTCTCCATAAGCGGATCTGATCTTGTAATTCTCTTCACGGTCAAGATCAAGATAATCCACATAGCTGATATCTCCGCCAAGTACCATCGCTTTCATTTTCATCGGATTTTTCTTTCCGAATGTCTTTTGGTAAATTACTCTTGCCCCGTCAATTCCTGTATCAAATGCCAGCTGCCTGTCTTCAAATGTATTCAGTGAAAGGCCGCGGCCGATGATCTCGTAAAAATCACCTGCACGGAGTGAAATGCCTATGTCATGCTTATATTCAATGTATCTCTTGTCTATCCCTACAAAGTCCCTTCCATATTCTCTCGGATCACTGATATCATATCTCATCCCGAAGATCACTCCGTTCACTATCAACCTTGCATCAGCAAGGTCTTCGAAATATTCCTTGCCGTATCTTGAACTGCCGGAGTATTCATAGCCGTTACCATATCGCAGAAGGTTGCTGACAGCAGCTTCAACATTCAGTTTTAACTGCCCGTAAGAAATTCCGGCACTCATTGCAAGCAGTAAGATTACAAAAAGAATTCTGATCGGTTTCATACTTTGCTGAGAGTTCGTGATAAAAAATTATTTGGTGTCACTGTCCTTTTTTTCAGCCGAAAGAGCATCAACAATTTCCTGCTCTATCTTCTTTTCATCTCCCGGAACAAAGCCAAGATGCTTTGCCACTATGTTCTTATTCTTGTCAATTATTAAGGAGTATGGCATTCCAATCCCGCTGTATGCTTCGAATACGGCTTTCTCAATATCCAGAACTACGGGAAATGTGTAACCGTTTGCCGAGATGAATGATTTTACTTTCGACACGGATTTCTGATTATCCTGATTTACGGCAATATATGTGAATCCCTGATCCTTGTACTTTTCATAGATCGGCTGAAGTTTCTTCATCTCATCCTTGCAGGGCGTGCACCATGTTGCCCAAAAGGAAATCAGCACGGGACCCTTTTCAAGATATTTGCTCAATGTTACATCGTTGCCGTCAAGATCAGGCAGCGTGAAGTCATTGTAACTCTGTGCAAAAGATCTTGCGGTAAACATCACAAGAAGGATTAGAACGATTGATAGCTTTTTCATTTTATTGTTGCGTTTGATTTTCTAAAACTTTTCTGTAATACTGTTTTGAATGACACAGAGTTCCACCGGGGTTCACAGAGATCCACAGAGTTTTCTTTGGGGGAGTGAAAATTTGCAGAACTTAAAACTTGCTCAGTGTTTCCGAAACTTCTCTTGTGTAGATTCTGCTTCCTTAATCATTTCGAGTTACTCTGACACAAGAATACTATCAACATATTCACAACGACCAATAGAAACCATCTCATCACAATCCCTTCCAAATATTCACAACGTCCAATAGAAACCATGAGATTTTATCAAAATCCTTTCCAAAATCTCCGTGTAACTCTGTGTCTCTCAGTGAAACTCTGTGTTACGAATTTTGCTTCCTTAATAATCTCAAGTTACTTAGACACAAGAATACAATCACCATATTCACAACGACCAATAGAAACCATCTCAGCACAATCCCTATCAAAATCACAGTGTAACTCAGTGCCTCTCAGTGAAACTCTGTGTTACTATAAAAAGGAAGTTATTTTTTCAGGAACATGACAACAACTGCCGTTACCACAAGATTAAGTATTCCAAGCGGCAGCAATACTCTCCAGCCAAGGTTCATCAACTGATCATATCTGAATCTCGGCACGGTCCATCTTACCCATATAAAGAACAATACGAGCAATATTATCTTTGCCATGAACGCAAGCATTTGCAAAATGCTTGTTACCATCGCCGGAAGTCCTATATCCTGAAGATACGGTATCTGCCATCCTCCGAGATATAGAGTCGTTATCATAGCCGATGACACAATAACATTAGCATATTCAGCCAGGAAGAACAATGCGAATTTCATGCTTGAATATTCCGTATGATAACCTCCAACGAGTTCCTGCTCCGCTTCCGGCAGATCAAATGGAGCCCGGTTAGTTTCTGCAAATGCGGCAGTAAGGAAAATGATGAAGCCGACCGGTTGCAAAATTATGTTCCACTTCCATCCTGCCTGATTCTGAACTATTGTATCAAGCTGAAGTGATCCGTTTATGAGTATGATCGCTATCACTGCAAGTCCCATTGAGAGTTCGTAGCTGATCATCTGCGCTGAAGACCTAAGCCCGCCGAGCAATGAGTATTTGCTGTTCGATGACCATCCGCTGAGTGTGATCCCGTAAACTCCGAGCGAAGTCATAGCAAGAAAATACAGTATGCCGACATTAACGTCGGCTATCTGAAGTTTGATTACTCTGTCGCCGATCGTAATGGTATCTCCAAATGGGATAACGGCTATGGTTGATAATGAAACAATTATCGAGAGTGTGGGTGCAAGGGAATGTATGAACTTGTTGGCTTTCTCCGGAACAATGTCTTCCTTCATCAAAAGTTTGACGACATCCACAAGTGGTTGAAGCAAACCTTCCGGGCCTACGCGATTGGGTCCGTACCTGTTTTGTATAAAAGCTGAAACTCTTCTTTCCGCATAAACCGAGTATGCAACACCCGTAAGCAATACGGCAAGCACAACTCCAATCTTGGAGAATATTATGATGAGATTTATTAGAAATTCAGGCATCGTATGGCATGATTTGAAAACGCAAAATCCGTAAAAAATTTTTAATATTAAATGACTTAATTTAGAGGAGTCGGGATTGTTGTACATTGCTGTCCAATACGTTTTTGCATTTCGAAAGTTCTTTCGAAATCAAACTAGAAAGTTAGAAAATAATCGGTTCGGAAAAACAACCCGCCCGCCTGGCCAATTTTGAAATTGACACTCAGAATAAACGGCGGACAGGCCTCAGCCTAATTGCCGTTAAAAAATTGCGAGGGACGGCGTCAACGAGTATTTCCTGTTTGACGAACCCAAACGTGCTAGCGTTTGGGTGAGGAGTTGAAATTCTCGTAGCCGTACCGAGCAATTTTAGGCAATTAGGCTGCAGCCTGCCCGGCATCAATTATCCAGATGCAGAATGTGTGAGGCAGACGGGCCTGCCCGAAGAATACTGAACTACAACACTTTTCGCAGGCGGGCGGGCGACTTTTCTTTGCCAAACTTTCTGGCGCCTGCCCATAGTCACGCTGAGCTTGTCGAAGCGTGCGAGGGGTCGTTCAAAAGAAAGCGGAAATGATTTTATTCTATGAAGTTTATTCTAGCCAACTTCTTTCCAATTAAAATGTTTTGGACGGCAATGGATTGTTGTATTCCGTTGTCCAATACGTGTTTAGAAAATAAGGGAGTTGTAACGAAAGCAGTTTACTAATAGAATTTCAAGCGTCTTGAAGAATAATCATCAATCATATTTAGCATGCCATCCTTTGCTGTGTCATCTCTGTGTCCATCTTTGACGGACAGACCCTCCCTGTGCGGAGCACGATTGACAACCCAAAAGTAATGAAAATAAAAAGCCGCGGGATTCTTCATCCCACGGCTTCCTGATTAATGACAGATAATTTACTTTCTGCCGGTTGTTTATTTCAATAGCGTCATTTTCTTTGTTGAAGTGAAGTTGTTTGCAGACAATGTATAAAGGTAAACGCCGCTCGGCAGGTTTGCCGCATTGAATTGCAGAGTGTAATAACCTGCAGTCTTAACTTCATTTACCAGTGAGGCAACTTCCTTACCTGACATATCAAAAATCTTCAGGCTCACCAAACCGTCTGACGGAACATCAAAGTTGATCTTTGTTGACGGATTGAATGGATTCGGATAGTTTTGCGAGAGAGCAAACTTTGTCGGAATACCAACATTGACTTCGCTGCTGAGATTGTAATATTCAAAATTACCGTTGAAGTCTATTTGCTTCAGTCTGTAGTTATACTTTCCTGCTTCCAAACCTCTGTCTGTGAATGAATAGTCTTGAGGTGTGCTCACTGTTCCGTTTCCGGCAACATTTCCAACCTTGATCCATTCATTTGTGTTTACAATTCTTCTTTCTACATCAAATCCAGCATTGTTCAATTCTGATGATGTTGTCCAGTTAAGAATGACATCTCTTCCGGTTACATTTGAAATGAATGATGCAAGTTCAACAGGCAGTGTTTGTTCTGTATATTCATAGGCACCGATGGTTGGAGCAGTGGCGCTTCTTAATTCAGGATTTATGCAGGAATAAATGTCCAGGTTAACTCCGGGAATTGGCGCAGCAGCCATAAGTAACGGCGACCCTGTTTGCGGAATCAACGGATATGTAGTCGGCAACAAAGTGAATAGCGGATCTGCCTGAATTGATAAGCCATCCTGTGGTCCCGGTGTAGTGAACACAGGTTGCCACAAAGCTAAAGTCAGGAATGAAGAACCAAGCGGTGTAGTTGTTCCTATTCCTCCTGTTCTCATTTGAGTATTGGCAGCCGGGAAATAATAATCATTGTTGTCACATCCGCCTCCGGTCCAGTTATAAGCTGTTGAAGGAGCTGCAATGCAGTAATGCAATAAAGAAATAGTTCTTGAAGTTACATCCATGTGAATGGCATTGTTCTTAAGAGTAAGTTCATTGCTGGCAGCAGTACTGTTTATTTTAATGCCTATGGTATGTTGTGTTGAAGCAGAACCCGGTTCCGGATCCGAAGGTCCTGCCATATAAACAGAGTTATATACAATCTGGTCTCTTTTTGCATTTACTGTAGCACTTCCGCCAATATACCCAATACCAACTGCCTGATCAGGAGAAGTTCCGTTTGCTTTTACATTATAGATAACATTATTGCTGATCAGATTGTTTGTAACTCCGCCATTTGTAGGAGCAGATGAAGCGCAAATAATACCTACTGCAGAAAACTCGCGGGTTTCCTGAACGTTGATGATCGTGTTTGCATTTACTACGTTGTTTGTCCCGGCAATTGTTGTTGTCGATGTTGTTGACCAGTTCTCCTGACCAAGACCAATACCGCATCTGTCAGCGCCCGGAGTAAGTCCTGCAACATTATCGTTTCGCCCTACATTCTGAATTTTGTTGCATGAAATGAGACAGTTATTCTGTAAATTAACATATATCCCGGCCTTTCCTATTTGATCAGATCCGTAAGCATCCGGACCGATTATGTTGCCCGAAATTACGTTGTTGTCATTCAGGTTGAAAGCAACTCCACCGCCAAGAAATATACCGTATCTGACTTTTATTATTCTGTTGTCAAGATACTGGTTATTGTCGTTATTTCTTGCGGCAGTTCCGATTCCTCCGGTAGCTAATCCACTTGTAATTCCAATAGTTGTAAATGCAGTTGTCAATGAGTTTTGATCTGCCCCGCAGGATAATTCAAGATTTCTTATAACATTGTTCTGACATCCGTTTGTATCACCTGCAGCCGGAATAATAGTAGATAAGAAAACACATGCCTGTAATGTCAAAGCTGAATTATTCTTTACGGTAAGGTTTCTGCCTGTGCCGCCGATCCTTCCGTCTATCGTAACATTGTCAGCGCCTGCAAATCTGATTATTGAACCTGTCGTTGCTCCGGCCAATGATCCTTCAATAATTCTTGCTCCACCTGAAGGAGCCATGAAGATTGAGGTGTAGCTTGCTGCGCCTGTTCCGCTTGCGTTCAGAACTGCCGCTGCAGTTTCTGTTGTATTGCCAACTACATCAATAGTCACTGCTCCTGTGTGAGTTCCGGCATTTATTGCATCAAATGCATCCTTCAATGTGGGATAAGATCCACCGCCGGGATTAACATTTACGTTCTGTGAATTTGCTGCGGATGTTGCAAAAAACAAAAGAATGAAACCAAGCAGGAAATTAAATTTTCTCATGACTTGTGTTTTGGGTTTAGTTAATAAATAATGTGTAGATAGTTTGGAAGGCAAGCAGTTTCAAGATGATTTACATTCTCGAATTTAAGCAGATGCTTTCAATTTGTCTTCCCTTGTGAAACAAGAACTGCATTTCAGTAAACAAAGAATGATCTGTTGGTGCGATCCGGTTCTTTGGGTTCCCGAAAAAATTAATGCGGATAAAATAGCAAATTGTATTTTAAATATAAAACAGTTTCTCTGGGCATGAAATTTTTGTGAATAGATCTGATTTCAATTCGTATAACCTAATTTGTCATCTCTGCTAATGGCTGCACGTAACCGGAGTTCATGATTCAGCTCATCAGACGGACAGGGATCTACTATACTAATGGAAAAGCCACTATGAACTCGAATCATCTAAACCTTTGTATTGAGAAAGATATGGGTTTTGAGAAAACCTCATCAAATGGGAATCCTATTGTTTCGTGGGCAACTGGTGAATTGATGAAATGTGAAATATAAAAATGTGGAAGGTGTAATCACGAAGAAAGCCCGAAGGGCTGACATGATTATAGAACCGGATACAACTAACATTCAAACCCCTAAGGGGTGATATGGCTTTTCAAACAAATCAATGAGACCCCTTCGGGGTCGTTATCTCATCGCAACGATTTCCTATAAACATTGAATCCCTTCGGGATTCAAGTTCGCAATCGGATGCTGAATGCATCACGTGTTTGTGGAATGAAGAAATCTTATGAACGGATGCCGAAGGCATCCAATGTTTATAGCAACGAACGTTCATTACCACCCGACCCCGAAGGGGTCGAATAACAAATGTTTGGCAATTACGTGATTTGTGAGTTTAATCAATTTGTGCGACCCCTTCGGGGTCGTTATCTCATCGCAACGATTTCCTATAAACATTGAATCCCTTCGGGATTCATATTAGTAACCGGATGCCGAAGGCATCCAATGTTTATAGCAACGAGCGTGCATCACCACCCGACCCGAAGGGGTCGAATAACAAATGTTTGGCAATTACGTGATTTGTGAGTTTGGTCAATTTGTGCGACCCCTTCGGGGTCGTTATCTCATCGCAACGATTTCCTATAAACATTGAATCCCTTCGGGATTCATATTAGTAACCGAGGCTGTCTTAAAACAAAAACTTTGATTTGCAAAACACGAATTATTTTGTGAATATTCAACCAACCCAGAATGTTATCCCTGCAAATGCCTGCCCGTAAGGAGAGTTCATGATGTAGCGCTGCAGGCGGGGATCTACGGAATACTGGATTCATTTGTGGTAGACTCCTGCCCGCCTGCGAAGAGTGTTAAAGTTCAGTATTCTTCGGGCAGGCCCGCCTGCGACAATAAAACAAGAACACTCGCTACGGGCAGGCATGCGCAGGAGTGACATTTTAAAAGGAATTAGAATCATAAAGTAACATCTCCACGAATTGTCATACCTGCGCCTGTCCTTGCCGGGCTCGCCTGCATTCGCATAGATTACATTCTATATTCGGCGGAGATAGATATGGTAGTTCATTTCCATATCCATCCGTGCTCTCATTCGTGCATTCGTGGCAATTAACAATTGCCAAGTTTATAAGGATGGAGCAACATTCCGGAAATCCTCCCCCAAAAAACAAAAAGCCGCTTTTGGGAAGCGGCTTTATGAAACGATCGCAGGACTTTCATCCTGCGATCGTTGTCTGTGTCTGATTCCTTAATTTATTTCTTGTCGTCGTCAACTACTTCGAAGTCGGCATTCTCAACATTTCCTTCCGGCGGTGCCTGCTGCTGTCCTCCGGCTTGCTGTTGCCCGCCGCCCGGCTGCTGCTGACCGTCCGCACCCGTGGTCTGTGCATACATCTGAGATGATGCGTCATTCCATACGGCTGAGTATTCATCTATTGCCGACTTTATCGATGCGGCATTGTCTGTCTTGGAAGCATCTTTCAGTCTGTCTATCGCAAGCTGTACTCTGGATCTTACTTCAGGTGTCAACTTTGCCTCGTACTCCTTAAGTTGCTTCTCACCCTGAAATACATATGCATCCGCCTGATTCTTCAGATCAATCAACTCCTTCCTCTTGAGGTCATCTGCTTCATGTTCCTTTGCATCTTTCTTCATCTTGTCAATTTCAGCATCCGACAATCCCGATGAATGCGTGATCTTTATCTGCTGCTGCTTGCCTGTTCCCTTGTCCTGAGCAGATACGTTCAGTATTCCGTTGGCATCAATATCGAATGTTACTTCGATCTGAGGCATGCCCCTTTGTGCAAGCGGTATCTCGTTCAGGTGGAATCTTCCGAGCGTCCTGTTATCAGCCGCCATCGGCCTTTCTCCCTGAAGCACATGAATCTCTACTGATGTCTGATTGTCTGCAGCCGTTGAAAATATCTGCGACTTCTTCGACGGGATCGTTGTATTTGCATCAATGAGTTTTGTCATTACTCCGCCAAGTGTTTCAATGCCGAGTGAAAGCGGGGTTACGTCAAGAAGCAGTACATCCTGAACATCACCTGCAAGAACTCCACCCTGGATTGCCGCGCCAACTGCTACGACTTCATCCGGGTTTACGCTCTTGTTCGGCTCTTTGCCGAATACTTTCTTCACTGTTTCCTGTACAAGCGGAATCCTTGTTGAACCGCCGACGAGAATCACTTCATCAATCTCACTAAGATTGAGTCCTGAATCTTCAATCGCTTTCTTGCACGGACCAACTGTCTTCTCTACAAGATCACCAATGAGCGATTCAAACTTTGCTCTTGTGATGGTTTCAAGCAGGAACTTCGGCCCTTCGGCAGTCGCTGTTATGTATGGAAGATTAACTTCAGTTTGCGAGCTTGATGAAAGCGCCTTCTTTGCTGTTTCAGCGGCCTCTTTCAGTCTCTGCAATGCCATAGCGTCAGTTCTCAGATCAATGCCTTCTTTCTTTTTGAACTCATCGGCAAGATAATCGATCAGTCTCTGATCAAAGTTATCTCCGCCTAAGTGTGTATCTCCGTTGGTTGACTTCACTTCAAATACACCGTCTCCAAGTTCAAGTATTGAGATATCGAACGTTCCGCCGCCAAGGTCATACACTGCAACTTTTTCGTTCGGTTTCTTCTTTTCCAGTCCGTAAGCAAGAGCTGCCGCAGTCGGTTCATTGATTATTCTCTTCACGTCAAGACCCGCGATCTTGCCTGCATCCTTTGTTGCCTGCCTTTGCGAATCATTGAAATATGCCGGAACAGTAATGACAGCTTCCGTTACCGGTTGCCCGAGATACTCTTCGGCTGATTTCTTCATCTTCTGAAGTATCATTGCCGAGATTTCCGGCGGAGAATATACTCTCTTCTGACCTGTGCTTGCATCATCAACTTCGATCCTTACTGTATCATTTTCACCTTTGATCACTTTGTACGGGACCATTTTGGCTTCTTCAGTAATCTCGTCAAACCTTCTTCCCATGAATCTCTTGATTGAGAAAATGGTGTTGGTAGGATTTGTAACAGCCTGCCTCTTTGCCGGATCACCAACCAGCCTGTCCCCGGTTTTTGTGAATGCCACAACCGAAGGCGTGGTTCTTGCTCCCTCGGCATTCGGAATCACTACAGGATCATTGCCCTCCATAACCGAGACAACCGAATTGGTTGTGCCAAGGTCAATTCCTATTATTTTTCCCATGAATTTTTTCCTTTCGTTTGAGGCAGAATATTCTGTGTAACTGCCTTATAATAAATTAAAGGGTGAGGCCTTCCTCACCCTTCTTGAATTTGTGTTGTTTGTGAAACTTACTTTACGCTGATCTCTTTTACGACCGGCTTTGCTTCTTCTACTTTCGGAAGGGTGATGAAGAGAACTCCGTCCTTAACTTCAGCGTCAATTCCGTCAATCTTTATGTCATCAGAAATGTTGAAGCTTCTGCTGAATTCACCGTAGTATATCTCGTTTGTGATGAGATTGGTTTCTTCAGTCTTCTTCTCGTGCTTCTTTACTCCGTTAATCGTCAGCATTCTGTCTTCAATAGCAACTTTGATGTCTTCTTTCTTCAGACCCGGAATTTCCATGTTGATATAGAAATTATCCTTGTCTTCGCTGATCCTTACCTTCGGTACGAAGTTTGTAGAAAGAGCATTCTCCCAGTTTGTGAATAACGGGCTTTGGAAGATTGTTTTCAACGGATCATTAATAAGATCAGTGTTCTTTTTGAATTTTACGATGTTCATTTTATTTCTCCTTTTGGGTTTATGATTTTTTGTAAACTCGATTTTGTCTTATATAATTACAATTACCGTGCCACGAAGTATTATGCGGTTTTTGCAGGATTTTGTGTTATTTGTTTGATTTGATTGGGAACGAATGTTCGCTTTGAGTGAACTTTTGTTCCAAGTAATGACAGAAAGTTCGGAGTTGTGACAAACCCGTCTCAAGAGGGTAGTTGTGGGAAACTCTGAAAGAATGCTCTTGCTCTTCTATTAAAGGTTAAAAATAAGGTGTAGGTATGGCTTTCTATCATTTCCCTGAAGAACCCCGGGTTAGTTATACTTTGAAGCTGAGACTTTATAATGAACTTGTATCAAGACCAAAACTTCTGCAAACCTATCAAAATGGTCTCGTATGCATAAGTCCTTATTCTAATAAATATAACGCAAATAAATAATTCTGCTTCCTTTTGTTCCAGTTAAAAATTAATTAAAACAAATCTTCATCCTTCACATTGCCGGGACTATTTTTTGCCGATACCGTTCTTAATATGGTCTATGCCTTCCTGAATATCATCCGTGACAAGCGCAAGATCCAGATCTTTGGGTGATATGGTCTCCCACGCGAGCATTGTATCACGCAGGAATGTTCCGAGATGTTTCCAATAATCTTTTCCCATACATACAACAGGCCTTGGCGGAAGCTTTCCGGTTTGGATCAGTGTAAATACTTCGAAGATCTCGTCCATTGTACCAAATCCGCCGGGCATAAGAACGTAGGCAACCGAATTCTTTCTTAGAATAGTCTTTCGCGTAAAGAAATATTCAAACTCAACCTGCCTGTCTACATACGGATTCAGACTCTGTTCGAAGGGAAGTATGATATTGCATCCAAGTGAAACACCGCCACCATCCTTGGCTCCGCGGTTTGCGGCTTCCATAATACCGGGACCGCCGCCTGTCATTACTGTAAACCCGTTCTCCGCCAATGCCTTGCCCATTGATCTTGCGAGGTTGTAGAATGTGTGCCCTTCTTTGAAACGGGCTGAACCATAGACAGTCACGCAGTTCTTAATATCCAGGAAAGCGCTCAATCCCTGCCAAAGATCTGCCATTACTTTGTGCGAGTCTCTTATCTCATCTGCAAGCGTTCTCTCTTTTTCCAAAAACTTCTGATTTGAGCTGTGCATTATTTTATATTTGTTTGAAAAGTTCAAAAGTTTGTAAGTACTTTGGAACGGTTGCATTCCAGCCTTTCTCATCCAAAGTATCAGCCAATGCCTTAGCGCTTTCATGTTCTCCGTGCACTACGAACGTCTGCATTGGCGGTTTCCTGAATCCGTTAAGCCAATGAAGAAGTTCGCTTCTGTCTGCATGTGCAGATAATCCTTTAACGTTGTACACCCTTGCTCTGACAGGTATTTCTCTTCCGTGTATGCTTATGGATTTTTCTCCGTCAAGCAGACGCCTTCCTCTTGAACCTTCTGACTGATAACCGCAGATAATTATTGCATTGTTCGGATCCGGCAACCTGTTTGCCAGGTGATGCAAGACACGGCCGCCCGTCATCATTCCGCTTGCAGCAAGAATTATTGTGTTATGCTTTATCTCATTTATCCTTCTTGATTCTTCAGAAGTTCTTGCAACAGTCAGCAATTTGCGAAGAGTCATGAATGATTCATCCTCGTCAAGATCCAGTCCCCGCAATTTGTGATAGTCCTGATACTTCCTGTAAAATGCCGTTGCGGAGATCGCCATTGGACTGTCAACGACAATTGTCACTTTCGGAATTTCCTCAGACATCAAGACATTCTTTAGATACATGAGCAAAGTTTGTGTGCGCCCAATCGAAAAAGCAGGCATGACAATGTTGCCTCCTTTTTTGAATGTCTCATTCATGATATCAATGACATCATCTCTGTCAGTTGTGATGATCTTCTTGTCGCCATAAGTTGATTCGACAAAGAGAACATCTGCTTCTTCAATTATGTGAGGCGGAAAAAGTATGGGATCATTTTGCCTGCCGAGATCTCCGGAGAAAACAATTTTCTTCTCTTGCTGATCTCCCTTTATTGTAAGTTCTGCAATGGCTGCGCCAAGAATATGACCGGCATTATGGAAGCGAACAGAAATGTTTGGAGTGATTGTGACCTCGGTATCAAATACGGTTGATGTCACATTTTCTTCAATCTTCAGTACATCTTCAGGTGTGTATAGCGGCTGGGGATCTTCGTGTTTTGAATATCCCTTCTTCTTTGCATAGTTAGCTTCTTCAACCTGGATCTTCGCAGAATCAAGCAAAATGAGTTTCATGAGATCTGCAGTTGCAGTTGTGCAGTAAACCGGTCCGTCAAATCCATTCCTGAAAAGCCGTGGCAGATAGCCTGTGTGATCGAGATGTGCATGTGTGATCAGTACGGCATTGATCGAAGACGGATCAACAGAAAACTTTGACCAGTTCAATTCGCGGAGTTTCTTTCGTCCCTGGAAGAGCCCGCAATCTACAAGGAGTCTGAAGTCTCCGATCTGAAGCAAATATTTCGATCCGGTTACCTCACTCGCTGCGCCAAGAAATGTTACGCTTATATCCATACTGAAATGATAATATTGAACCGCCGATTTTACAGCCATGCAATATTTACTAAAGCATAAGTAATTTCAATGTATAATATTGACTTGCAGATGAATCTGATGAACTGCCTTTCAAAAAAAACGGCCGGAATAGTCAATATGGCTATATCCGGCCGCTGAGTTACAAGGAATGAAAGAACAGTTTTGCTAAGGATTTGCTATGTAGAACACTTTTTCCGGTTACCCGGTGTCTTGACTGACAAGACAATGTTAACTCCAAAGAACACTTACATATTTACAGTTAGAGTGTTTTCTGCTTCGTTGTATGAAGTCTTGTAACTCTTGAGATTCTTCGTAGCCGGTCCGTTTGTAACCTTACCGTTCTTATCATAAGTTGAACCGTGGCACGGACATTCGAAACCGGAACCGTCGTATTCAACGTCACATTTCTTATGCGTACAGGTTATGTTTAGTGCTATGAATTTCGAATCACCTGTTCGTATTACAATGGTCTTGCTATTTATCATTGCCGATCCGCCGACACTTCCCAGATCGGGATAATCCGCAAGGTTTATGACTTTCTGAATTCCTGTGCCTTCCTGAATTTCAGAGGCGAGGATCTTCTTGATATCAAGTGCGCTTAGCGCCATTGAGCCGACAGCAATTGTCTTAAGTGACGACTTCAAAAAGTCCCGTCTGTTAAAATTCTCTTTTTCCATTTTGCGAGTATTGTTTTGTTAATAAAAGATCCTGAGCAGGTTATTTTACAAGCAACATTTTTCTTGTTTGCAAAAATGATCCGGCTTGTATTCTGTAGTAATAAACACCACTGTTAAGGTTTGCTGCATTCCAATCGGCTTCATAGGTTCCTGCACTTAATCTTGCGTTTACAAGACTTTCAACTTCTTTTCCCAGTTCGTTGTATATCTTCAATGATACAAATTCATTTGTTGGTATTGCAAAACGTATCTTTGTGGATGGATTGAATGGATTCGGATAATTCTGAGAGATCTCATATCCGGTTACCAATTCGTTGACTTGTGTTATTGAACTTGGAGTAGCATTAATTACGCCTGCCATATCAGGAGCATGGGGCTCGCAAATGTATGCGTATTTTCCCGGTACTGTAATCACATAAATAAATGTCGGATTTCCTGCACTTAACGGAGCGTTCCACGGAGCTGCTCCCGCAGGCCTTATTGTTCCGGCTTGTCCGTCACAGGTTGTTGTATGAATGCCCGTAGTTCTTGTCCATTTTATTGTATCTCCAACCATAGCGCTAACAACTGCGGGTGTGAACACAAAGTTTGAAGCAGTTATTGAAACTGTTGTTGACCTGGACACTCCCGAAAAGATGAGCACTGCCATCATTGCCGTACAAAATAGTCTGATTCTGTTTTTCATTCCTGAGTTTGTTTAATTTATTTAATTAATATCATTTTCTTTGTTTCTGATACAAAGCCTGCCGATTCGGAAGTTGACTCCAGTCTGTAAAAATATACTCCGCCCGGAATATTTCCTGCATGCCAGATGTGAGAGTAAGTTCCAGCAGGCAGTTCTCCGCTGAAGAGAGTTGCAACCTCAATGCCTGCTGTGTTGTAAACTTTCAATCTTATTGAAGATCTTTCAGTGATACCGAATTCTATCACAGTCGAAGGATTGAACGGATTCGGATAATTATCCCTCAGAAAGAAGGTCTCCGCCTGATATGAGCCGGTCTGAATCAGTGTGCTCTCTTCGGTTCTTGCCGAGACTGTATTTGTGTAGTCGGATATTCCAAAAGTGTTATAAGCACAGACCTTATAGAAGTAAACATTATCAGGTGTAAGTCCCACTTCCTGATAGGTCAGCACATCAGTCTCTACCGAATCAATGAACTCAAAGTACGGCAGCTCCGGGCGTTTCCGGGCGACTATGAATCCGAGTTCATTCACTGCATTGTCATTCCATCTGATTCTGATGGATGTCTGAGTGGTTTTTAATACCACAAGATTGGAAGGAGTTCCGGGAATGTTTGTAGTATCTCCGTAAGTATAAACAGTATCTTCATTTGAGTAATCAGACCTGCCCAAAGAATTGTAAGCATAGACCCTATAGTTGTACACTCTGTTAAGGGAGATCCAGTAGTCATCGAACCTTTCTCTGTTTGGAAGTGTCTGCCCTACTATTTCCCAATTCAATGTATCGCTGACAAGCGCGCGCTCTATAAGAAAGCCGTCTTCATTATTTGAGTTGTCGTCCCATTTCACCTTTACATAGGAGAAATTTTCGAATTCAGCTTCGAGATCGGTTGGAGCTGTTATTGACTGCGCAAAACACGCTCCGCTCAGCTCAATAAAAACTATTGAAAGTATTATGATGTACTTTTTCATGATTTCAAATTTTGGCAATATATACTTGTCTGCTTTCATTAATGATTCAAAAATATTCTATTGAAAGTGAAATCCCAAACATTTTTTATTCTTATTCGTAGGATTCAAATATCTAATTAGAATTGTAAATCTTCATGGGAATAGCAATATTGACATCACAAAGTTCGAAAATCTCACCTATTTGGAAATATGAAAGTAACTGACGACCTGTTTCAGCTCATCAAATCACTTGAGCAGGCCGAAAAGCGATATTTCAAGATCTTCACCACGATGCATGTCAAAGGTGGAGACAGCAACAATTACTCCAAGCTGTTTGATGCCATAGACAAACAGGATGTCTATGATGAAGATGAAATACGAAAGCAGTTTAAAGGTGAGAAGTTTGTTAATCAGCTTCATGTTGCAAAGAACTACCTTTACAACAATATCATGAAAAGCTTAAGGCTTTTCCACTCGGAAAAGTCAAAGCTGAATGAACTGATGGATATTCTGAGAGATGTTCAGATCCTTTATGACAAGTCACTCTACAAACAGTGCAGAAAACTCCTTGATAAGGCAAAGAAGATAGCAGAGACCTATGAGAAACATGCTCAGATACTCGCCGTGCTGGATTGGGAAAAGACTCTGGCAAGAACAAGCGCATATGCAGATACAGGTGAGGAAGAATTGCTTGCCTATTATAATGACTACAAGAAGACGATCGAAGAGATCAGCAATATAAATGAGTACTGGAGATTAGCCACAGAAGTATTCCTTCTCAGAAAAAAGAAGGGCGAGATCAGGAATAAGGAAGATCTTAAGCGATTCAATCAGATCATTAAGCATCCGCTGATGAAGTCTGAATCCTCCGCGCTGACATTCCTGTCAAAAACATTCTACCTCAACACAAAAGGTCTTTACTATCTTACGAACAAGGATTTTGAAAATCTGTACACATATTGCAACAAACTCGTAGCTCATCTTGAATCCAATAAAAACTTATTCAAGGAAGACAATTATGTGTCAGCGCTATATAATCTTCTTCTTGTTGAAATTGAACTGAAGAGATTTGATGAAGCGTTAAAGACCATCGGAAAGCTCCGAAGCATTGAATCGGATTCAGTAACAATGCAGGCGAGGATCTTCGTAACCTCATATGATACTGAGCTGAACCTGTATCTGCGCACCGGTGAATTTGACAAGGGATTGAAGCTTGTTGACTCTATTGAAAAGGGACTTGCAGCATATAAGGATAAGATAAATAAGGAGTCGGAAGTTTTGTTCGATTACAATATTGCTTATCTGTACTTCGGAAAGAAAGATCCCGACAATTCGCTGAAATGGGTGAACAAGATTATCAACAACAAGGAACTGACAGTACGGGATGACATACAGTGCTTTGCCAGGATTCTCAATATCATTATTCACTTCGAACTTGGTAATTATGATCTTATAGAATACATAATTAAATCTACCCGCAGATATTTATCAAGCAAGAATACGTTAAACAGATTTGAGCTCACTGTTCTCAGCCATATAAGAAAACTCATCAACACTAAGACCGATAAGGAAAAGAGTGTTATCTACGATGATTGGAAGCATGAACTCAAATCCATCTCAGGCGATTTTCTGGAGATCAAGGCGCTGGAATATTTTGATTTCATCTCATGGATCGAGAGCAAGACCGGAGGACGAGAACTTGCGGTTGTGATAAGAGATAAATGGTTAAAGGAAACTTCTAATCCGCTAAGGTCATAAATTTTTTATATATCACAGAGGTCCACAGAGAATTCACAGAGATACACAGAAAAGGATTTAGGTGAAAAAAACCTTACTTAATCTCAGTGGAACTCCGTGAAATCTCCATGTAGCTCTGTGTAAAAAAAAGATAAAAATTATTTTTTTATGTCACGGAGTTCCACAGAGAATACACTGAGATTCACAGAGAAAGAACCAGGGAAAAAACCTTCCGGTAAATTACATTATGAAGATCTAAATAATTCAGCAGCATTGTAAGTAAAATAAGGAATGTTCTCTTACTTAAACTCAGTGGAACTCTGTGTATTCTCCGCGTATCTCTGTGTAAATAAACGGCATAATTTATTTTGTATGTCACAGAGTTCCACAGAGAATTCACGGAGATACACTGAGAGAATCAGGTGAAATACCTTTACTTAAACTCAGTGGAACTCTGTGTATTCTCCGCGTATCTCTGTGTAAATAAACGGCATAATTTATTTTGTATGTCACAGAGTTCCACAGAGAATTCACAGAGATTCACAGAGAAGGATTTAGGTAAGAAACTTTCCAAGAAATTACATTCTGAATAACTCTATAAATCAGTAGGATTGTAAATAAGTAAGATAAGGAATGTTATCCCTACTTAACCTCAGTGGAACTCCGTGAAATCTCCGTGTAGCTCTGTGTAAGAAAGGGCATAAATTATTTTGTATATCACGAAGTTCCACAGAGAATTCACAGAGATACACAGAGAAAGAATCAGGTGAAAAACCTTTGCTTAATCTCCGTTTAGCTCTGTGTTAATGGGAGGTCATGAAGGCTTCTATATCTGCTGCTTCCTTTATCATGTGTGATGTGAGATTCACCGGCCCTTTTTTTGTAACGAGTACGTCATCTTCTATCCTTACTGATATTCCCCAGTACTTTTTCGGAATTCCTTCTGAACCTGTTGGGAAATAAACTCCGGGTTCAATGGTAACAACATTTCCGGGTTTCAGTACATCATTGTTTTCAGAAGAAGTTTTTGAGTATGGAACAGCATCATGAGTATCAAGTCCTATATGATGTCCGAGACCGTGCAGAGTGAATTTCCGGATGTCCTTCTTATTCTTCAATATGCCTGCACTGTATAATCCGTCTGCTATTATCTTATCGCTGACATCACGCAGTTTGCTGAAGGATGTTCCCGGCCTGCATCTTTTGATGCACTCCTTGTTTGCTTTCAGAACGATGTTGTAAACAGTGCGTTGTTCGTTGGTGAATTTTCCGTTTATCGGAAATGTCCTTGTGATATCAGAGCAGTAATATTTGTGCTCTCCGGCAGAATCAATCAACAGGAGCTCTCCGTCTTTCATCAGGCAATTATTGTTGTCATAGTGAAGGATGCATCCGTTCTCGCCGGATGCAACAATGGGATAATACGCATTGTCTTCACTTCCGAAAACCTTGTAATGATATTCCAGAGCGGCTTGTACCTCATACTCGTATTTTCCCGGCTTTATTGAATCAATCGTTTCGTAATAAGATTTTACCGATATGTCCGCTGCTCGCGTGAGCATCTTAATTTCATAAGGCGTCTTGACGGCACGCATCTTTCCAAGCAGATAAGAAATATCAATCACTTCCAAATGCGAAGATAACTTGTTGAGTGAATCAAGAAAAGCAGCTGTGAGCTGCTTCATCTCTCCCGTCAGCTTTATCAGCTCTGAGAAGTTTACATATAACCTTCTCAGATTCTTCATCAGATTAGCATTAAGAAATGCGGGTAATTCTGAATTTACCTTCGCGCTCCTTATACCAAGTTCTCTTGAAACATTCTCAAATCCCATTCTTCTTCCATTCCACGTTTCAAGCAACAGGTCCTTTCTCTGCACAAAAAGAATCTCCTTATTCTTCTTCTCTCCGAAACCGGATGGAGAAAGCAGGATAGCTGAGTTTGGTTCCTCGAATCCGGTAAGATAATAGAAATTCTTATACTGCTTGAATCTGAAATCACCGTCGTATGATTTGTTGAAGTTAGTGCTGCCGAATACCAGAGCGGCTGAGTCTTTGCCTATCGCCTTTCTGAGAAGCTCTCTTCGTGATTTGTGAAATGCCTTTTGTTCTTTGTTCATGATTTGAATTATGATTAATCGTCAAACTGATGCTTGCTCATTTTCTCAAGACCTTCTATCTGAATCGGATAATTTCCCGTAAAACAAGCCGTACAATAATCAGTCTTTGCATGTTTATATGGAACAGAATTCCGGAGTCCGAGAAAGCTGAGATAATGCAAACTTGTAAGTCCGAGTTCATCCCTTATCTTATCAATGTCTCCGTCTGTCTGATTTGCAATGAGTTCATCCTTTGACGGAAAATCCATTCCGTAATAGCACGGCGCTACCACAGGCGGTGATGTGATCTTCAGATGAACTTCGTTCGGTTCGGCTTTATTAATAAGCTCAACAAGCAACTTAGATGTTGTACCGCGAACGATCGAATCATCAATGATAACAACTTTTCTGTTATTGATAACCCCTTTAACGGTGTTGAATTTTGTCTTCACCTTCATCTTCCGCTTGTCTTGTCCCGGCTGAATGAATGTTCTTCCAACATAGTGGCTTCTTATCAGCCCTATCTCATGCTTTACATCTCTATTGACTTTAACAGCAGCATTGAAATATCCCAGCGTTGCAGTATTAGAGGAATCCGGAACATTTATTACTGCAACTTTTTTTTCATCATCACTGATTCTTTGCGGAGCGGGACTTTCTTCAGCAAGAGTCTTACCCAGCTTTCGCCTTACCTTGTCAACTTTCTCTTCAAAGATCATGCTGTCGGGTCTTGAAAAATATATGTATTCAAAGATACAGTGCCTGAACTTCTCCGCCTGCCCGATGCTGAAAGATTCTTCCTTTCCTGATTCAACGGCTTTCCTGTCTATCATGATCACTTCGCCCGGTTCAACATCCCTTATATAATCTGCATTGATGATATCAAATGCGCATGTCTCTGATGCGAAGACAAAACTTCCTTCAAGCTTTCCAAAAGCAAACGGCCTGACGCCGTGAGGATCGCGAACTGCGAAGAGCTTATCGTCTGTAAGAATGCATATGGAATATGCTCCTTCGACTTGTCTGAATGCATCAAGGATCTTATTGACTATGTCTTCTTCCCTGCTTCTTGCTATCAGATGAAGGATCAATTCGCTGTCAGTAGTTGTCTGAAACAGCGTTCCCTGTTCCTCAAGCCGGTTACGGAGAATGTTAGTATTAGTGAGATTCCCGTTATGCGATAGAGCCAGATGTCCGTCTTTGAAATTTACGCGGAGCGGCTGTATATTGTTTCTTTTGTCGCCGGACCCGGTAGTAGAATATCTTGTATGGCCGATAGCAGATTCACCCTTGAGTACATCTGTAAGAATCTTCGGATCCGAAAAAACAGAGAGCACAAGTCCGTGATCTTTATGGATGTTGAACCTGTATCTGGATTTTTCCTTGTCGTATTCAGAAGTAACTATTCCGGCAGCTTCCTGTCCCCTGTGCTGAAGAGCATGTAGTCCGTAATATGTCATCACGGATGCATCCGGATGTCCGAATATCCCGAACACGCCGCAGTTCGAATGTATTGATTTAAGTGGATTCAAATGATTTTGAATGAGGGTTGATAACATGAGCAAATTACTTCATCGGGCGTAAACAATAAAGGACTTTAATTCAATTAGAAATTGAGAATTAGAAATTAGAAATATGAAACACTTTTTGTCTTCGAAAAGTCATGAAACCCGATGAGCGTTGTTAAAATCAATCAACTTCTCTGGTGACAGACTTTTTTGCAGATGAGATTCCGTACACTGTATTATTCAACAAAAATTTCTATTTTGCCGCGCGCAGAATAAAAGCGCGGCGGAATGAAAAATTATTCATGTGTTTTTTTCCTTCTGCTGAATCTGCCGTATTGCTCAACATTTCCACAGTCTTCAGCAACTCCTAACGATTCAACCGATACTATGTATGAAGAAGGCGCGGAAATTTTGCTTCAGGATATTGACTCGGATTCGGAAGATTCAGACTTTATGGATTATCTCGATGATCTCAGAAGGCACCCGGTTGATCTCAACTCATCTACGAGGGATCAGCTTACATCAGTACCACTCATCACAACTGCAATCGCAGAGCGAATCATTGACTACAGAAATACTCATTCATCATTCAGTTCAAAACGGGAACTGCTTAAGATTGACGGTATCAATGAACAACTATATGGCCTTATCAGCCAGTATCTCATCGCACGGAAAAAAAGCAAACGCATCTCAAAGTTCCCGGAACCAAAGGAACAATTCAACAAACTCAGTGCTGATTTCAGATCTTTGTTCATTCAGGATCTGCTGCCCAAAAGCGGTTTCATCAACGGCAAGTACATTGGAACAAGATTCCGGAATGCAAATCGCCTGAGACTCGACTACAGTGCAAACAGCTTCATCCTGCGTTCCGGAATTGTTACCGACAAGGATCCCGGAGAAACTTCACATATTGATTTCATCTCCGGATACATTTCATATCAGGGCAATGGTTATTTGAAATACGCTGTGCTTGGAGATTACCAGTTATCATTCGGAAGCGGACTAACTTTAGGGAATTCATACAGTCCACCAAAATCATTGGAGTCTTCATCAGGAAAAAGAAGAGCACGAAGCATCTATTCGTATTCGTCCTCGGGAGAGTTCAGCTTCTTCCGCGGAACTGCGGTGAATGTTGAACTGCTCGGATTCAATGCTTACGGATTCTTCTCAAAAAGATCACTCGATGCATCGGTTGATACTGTGGCAAATGAAGTCCGGACTGTTTACACAGACGGATACCACAGAACACAGTCGGAAATCTCCGGAAGGAATGCATTTGTTGAAACGCTATTTGGCGGCCGCCTTGAGTTCAAACGAGAGTTGCTCTGTATCGGAAGCACCGTCAGGTACTCAAAATATTCATTGCCGCTATCACGTGACACAATAAAAAAATTGTTCGGAATCTTCGGCGAGAAGTCATCTGCTGCAGGTATAGATTTTCAGTACAGGCATGGCTTGCTGAACACATTTGGCGAGGCAAGTCTTTCCGGTGCAGGTTCAGTAGCATTTTACGGAGGCATATCATATTCGGCCGGTTCAGTTGCAGATCTGATTTTCTCTTTCAGAAAATTTCCGTTTGATTTCGCACCGTCACACAATTCATCGTTCGGTGAGAGAAGCACTTCGGAAAATGAAACTGGTTTCTTCGCAGGATTGCGGCTTACTCCTTTTAAGAAACTAAGCATAACCGCATACTTCGATCAGTATGCATTTCCATACAGAACTTTCTTCACACCAACACCTGCGCGCGGAAAAGATTTTCTTGCGGGAATTGAATACAGAACGAGTAACGGGTTGATAATGAACCTAAGGTTCAGGTCGGAGTCGAAGGAAGATGTTTTAAATGCAGCAAACGAGCTTGGAAAGGATTTTAAAATACTGATTCAGCGCAATCAAAAGAACGTGAGAGCCGGAATCACGTACGGCAAGAAGGGATTCAGGATAAGAAGCCGCTACGAGTATTGTATGGTAAACTACTCCGGGTTTGTCCGTTCCGGTAAAGGGCAGCTATTCTATACTGATATTTCTTCTGAACTGTTTCGTCAATTAAATTTTTCTGCACGGGTCATTTACTTTCATACAGATAACTATGACAACAGGATATATGAATTCGAGAATGACGTATCAGGAGTAATGACAAACCTTGCACTTTACGGAAAGGGAATGAGGTGGTATTTGATTGCCCGTGCCCGGCCGCTTCCGGGTATCACGCTTGAAGCGAAATACTCGGAAACATTTTTCAGCGGCGTTAAGAAGATCGGAAGCGGGAACGACGAAATTTCGGGCGACATTCTGAACAGATTATCACTGAGCATGGAGGCCGTGTTCTAAAGAAAGCTGAACCTGATCACTCACTAAACCTGACATCAGGAACTGAGTAAGAACTCAGCATGCTGATTGCGTTCGGCCTGTTGTCTTTAAGGATCTTCAGAAACGGGCTGATCTCTTCACCGTATGACCTGCGGCTGAGAGCAAATAACATTACTCCATCTTTTCCGGATTTGCTTTTCAAATCGACGAATCTGTACGCATTCCATTCCACTATGCCTGCTTCACCGCCGTTGGAGTCACTTACTATGAAATCAAGAATGAATTCTCCCGTGTTTGGATTTTCAATGATGTCATAGTTAAGATACGGATCTTTCTCCTTTCTGCTGTTAAGCTCTCTCACTTTAGCATCAAGAGCATCTCGTAAGGAAAGACTTCCCTGCATAACTTCGATTATGATCATCTCCTTAAATCTTTCCACCGTTTCACCTGAAGGAACATATTCGTGCTTGTAATAACCCTGACTGGGATTGGAACTCCATGCAAGGTTAAATGATGTTCCTCCCAAATCAATCGGACCTGGAATCGAAAGATAATCCTTTACGTCTGTGTTTTGTGCCATTGCGACTGTAAGGCTAAACGAAAGCAAAATAGCCGTTAGAAGAATTCTTAACTGCGTCATTTGAGTTGTAATGTTTTTTGATTTGTGATTGAAATATTCTTAAGAGAATTTCTGTAAACAATTTCAGAAGTCCCGCGCTAATCCTTTCATCAACTTCAAAAGTCCCGACTCAAAATCTTTCAATGCCGACTTTTTCACTATCACTCCCATATCATCATGCATCCAGTCACCATGCTCTGCGATGTTTCTGACCGGAATGCAAAAAGAAAAACAGTTGAGATTGTGTTCATCAAACTGCCATGTATCATCAGGATCGGCCGATACAGGATGAATCGTCTTTGTTTTCTTGCGCTCAAGAATCTCCACAAGATAATTTTTTAATTGCTTCTTTCTAAGGAATGTTCTTCCCTTTCCTTTCTTTACAAAATAATTCTCCACGGTGTAGCCATGATTTCTATAACCGCGGTTTGTAACATCAAGACTGGCAACAATTGCCGCTCCTGCCTTTATTCCGTGAAGAAATTCTATGGTCTCATCCACTCCGAGAGATTCTTTTTCTTCATTTCCCGTGAAAGCAACTATCACATTCTCCGGAATGTCGTACCTGATCAGGAGATCTATAAGAACTGCATTGGTGATGCTGTTGTCCAATGTACCTGTAACAACATCTCTCCCTTCCATGGAATAAAAATTCTTATATACCGTGTCAATATGAGATGACACGATCACGAAACTCTTACCCGACAGATTCTTCACATGATGCCGGGAGTAAAGCTTTGTCAGCTTTCCGTCATGGATCATCCGGAATTTTGTCTTTCTCATTAGCTTATCTATGCGTCCGATCTTCTCTGTATCTTTGAATCCTTTCGAATCGTCTTCGCACTTGATGTTTATCTGTTTCAGAATTTCAAGCATGGCGTAATGTATATTCTAAATTTTCTTTTCCGTTACTGCAAACGGCTCTATCCATATCTTTAATGATAAGCCGTCCTCATCTTCAATATATTCCTGCTTTTGAATGCCCGCTTTTGCAAGCGCCCTCATGGTCTTTGAATTTTCTGAACTTGCTGTGGCTATCAGCTGCTTACTCATCGTACCTGCATACACGTTCATCTCATTGATGATCTCCGGCATGAGTCCCATTCCCCAGTATCTCTTATCAAGAAAATACACAACCTCAAGCTCATTCTCGGCTGTATTGCTTGTCTGTTTCAATTCGAAATGGCCCGCATATTCGCCTTCAATTTCAATTGCCCATATTTCAAAATGTCTGGGAAGAAGAGCACCGCCGTATATCTTAAACACTTTGTCAAACACTTCATATGCTTCATCTTTTGTTTCACATTTTCCGCCCATGAAGAAGTTTACTTCTTTATCTACTGACAATTCGGCGAATGGCTCTCTGTCCTTTTTATCATATTTCCTGAGAAGACACCTTTGCGTCTTAATATCCCTATTGAGATTTTCTGCCTGCATCACTTCCTGACGTTGTACTCTATGTTAATATTTCCTGATTCGAATTCGATCTTCATATTTCTGAGTTTCTACTTATTCACAAAGCCGGAGTATCTCAAATACTTCCACATGTATCTCAACTCTTGATCATTGTCAGCATCATCTTGAATCTCTCTTCTGCTTTCAATGAATGCGGTATGTTAGCCGGAAGAATTATTGCCTCACCCTGTTTAACATTGACCCGGTTGCCGCCCACAACTATCTCAGCTTCGCCGTCAAGTATCTGAACAAGGGCTTCGAACGGCGCAGTATGCTCGCTCAATCCTTCACCTTTGTCAAATGCAAAAAGAGTAACGGTTCCGGTTGACTTCTTAATTATTGTCTTGCTGACAACCGATTGCGGAGAATACTCAACTGTTTCCTTGAGCAAAAATTTCTTTGTGTCCTGTTCCACTATTGTTCAATAATTTAATTCCAGAATTTGTCATTCCAATCTGCATCCACATGACATTTAACTTCTGCTCCCGCAGACTCTATCTCTGCAAGCTCGTTAGATGAAAGATTTTCCTGAAGAAAATTGAACAGTTCTCTTTCTTCAAAACGGATATGCTTCTCAAGTGTGTCTGAAAAATTTACAAGCGCATCCATGGAAGTATTGTCACTGCGCAACTCATCTATAAGCGCATATATCTTCCTGTGCTCTTCTTCAGCTCTGATTCTCATCTTGTTATCTTCGGGAAGTCTTGCAAAGAGATTGATCTCTTCATCTCTGAAATGAGGAACAAGTTCATTCTCGAAGAAGCTGATCACATATTGCCGGATTCTTTTCTCTTCAATTGACCTCTTCAGCCCTTCCCTGATCTTCCAAACCAATAACAATCCAAAGTGATGATCTTTCGAAAATCTTACTATTGCCGGATCGCGCCTGATCGGCTTATTCTCTTCTTTGCCTTCTGTCATTTTAATAATACCATCCTCTTAGCATCCGATGCAACTCCGTCAACGGTCAGTTTGTACATGTAAACTCCGCTTGGAAGTCCTGCTCCGCTAAAATCGGCTTCATAACTTCCCGCAGATTGTTTGCTGCTTACAAGTGTCGACACTTCGCTTCCGAGAATGTCGTAAACTTTGAGCGTCACATACGGTTTACTGTTTCGTGATTGTATGTTGTATCTGATCTTAGTTGCGGGATTGAACGGATTCGGATAGTTCTGAAAGAGTTCAAAGTCCGGGGGTAATGAAGATGTGTTGTTGCTTATGTTTATCAGCTTTGAATTGTACTTAAGCAAAATTCCGTTGTTGCCAATAGCCCAACCGTTTCTCTGATCCGCAAAGACTATGTGATAGATCCTTCCCTGTTCAGGCACTGCGTACATGCTCCAGTTTGTACCGCCATTTGTAGTTACAAGAAAACTGTCTATGATGCCGAGAGAAATCCAGCCTTCACTTGGATTGCGGAATGCAATAGAGTTTGCTATGCCAAATACACCGAACTCAAAATAACTCCAGTCAAACCCGGAATTACTTGTCGTAACTTTGCTGGAACCGTATTCAAAGTCGCCTCCTGCTCCCATAGCATTATTCTCATCAAATATGTGAATGTCATTTACAGGTTCAGGTCCGACAATGCGTGTCTGCCATGATCTCCCGCCGTTTGATGTGCGCCAGATCACTCCTGCTATGTCAAATGCCCCGCCTACAGCATATCCGGAATTTGCATTGAAGAACTCAATTTCTTCAACCGGAAATCCGAATACGAGACCGGAATCAACACTCGACAAATTCCAGACCTGCCCTGCATCAGTAGTAAAATATATCTTTCCCTGGGTTCCTCCGAGATATCCGTTCTGAAGATCTCTGAAATAAACAGTGTTGGCAAAATAATTAGAATCAGGAAATAAAATATTGTTCCATACAGCTCCGCCGTTTGAAGTAGACAGGAGACGGGTTCCGTAAAAATTCGGAGGAGTATTGTCAAGTTCCCATGCAAGCGCATAGCCTGTGTTGCTGTTTGTGAAGCAGATCGAATACACAGTTGTATTCAAGCCTGTTGGCTGCTGAGTCCAGTTCTGTCCGCCGTTAGTTGTCTTAAGGATCAATCCGGAATCTCCTCCGATCCATCCGGTCAGAGAATCAGTGAAGAACATTGCTCTGAGATTTTTGTTTGTCGGTCTTTGCATCGTCAGCCAGTGGTCAACAGCAAGCAGATCATTTGCTGAAATCAACATAACTAACATCAGAAGCAGGTTCTTCTTTCCGGTGTGTATAATTCTATTCATCAAACTTGTAAATTTATTGCACAATTTCTTTGAGTTTGTCATGGAAGATTGTTTCGCTTTCTCAGGAACCATTCGACAGAAAGAAGAAGAATTATTAACCCGAGATAGTATGGATTAATGTTTAGGTCAAAACTTCTTGAAGAAACAACTTCATTTGCAGAACTTCTTCCTGACTCTTCATAAACATTTTTGATCTCCTCGTCGCTAAGCCCGTTGAGTTTCTTTCCGCCGGTTGCAGATGCCAGTTCATTCAAGAGTAACGGATCCGGAGCTGTTTGAAGATATTCAAAATTATTCTCCCCGACAAGAAACTTGCCCGTGACAGTTTCAACCTGTCTGCCTTCTGATATCAGGGAAGCTTCATAGCTGTAAACTCCTTCTGCAGGCATTCCGGCAAGAAGCTGAAAATCTTTTGATGATCTCTTTGTCATATCATACGATGTCTGGAATGAAGGTCCGTTTATGTTGACTTTGATCTGTTCGCCGCCCTTTATATCAAATCCTGTTATCGTTCCGTCAAAGATCACATCTTCACTTTTGGAATAAACAGGAGAGGTTGTTTCAACCGAGAACTTTCTTCCCTCATCTTTTTTTGCAACCGAAGAGATTATGTTGGCAAGCAAATATCCGAGTACTTCCTCGGCTGCAGCAGCATTCTCTCCAAGTCTCCATTTGTATATTCCGTAAGCAAGAAATGCCGCTGAGTTTCTGTCAGTAGATCTTGAAACAATCAAAGCCGGATTGTTTCCTCTGCCGGTTACTATGAGAGTTTGTGCATTTGGTTTTGCCGAAAACACGGTAGAGTTCTTGAATATGTTGGGAAGCCCGTTAATCGCAGATGCAAATTTCTGATCTCTGAAGAAATCAGCATTTGTTCCCGCTACTATGCTCAAAGATGTTTCTTCTTCGTTTTGAGATGACTGTGACTGAACTGAAAAAGGAAGTTTGTCTGACAGATCTTTCAGCTTGCTGAAATCCGTATTTCTTGCTGCAAAAAATATCACCGGCATGTTTGTTTTCTCAACTGCATTGTTGACCTCGTTGATGATCCTGTCATCTGAAATCGAAGTCGGATATCCAAACAGAATCACTGCATCAAATTCGGAAATATCAGGCAATGCCCCTTCATAGAACTCTCCCTGAGCTTTTTGAGTCCTGAACTCCGCATCAAAATTCCTTATTCTTTTCATCTGCTCTTTGACAAATGCCAGATCTGCCGACGGTGCACCGGCAAGAACAAGTAATCTGAACCTGTTATCAATGAACTTAACAAAGAACTCCCTGAAATTATTCTTCAGTGTAACTTCACCTTCAATCGAGTCCGCTTCAATTCTATAG
>WBZL01000956.1_pt1 | contig 31759 bp, 26 predicted proteins | sample 5204291 | NCBI WGS metagenome assembly WBZL01 (sample SAMN12344345, study PRJNA552823) | activated sludge metagenome | biome: Activated sludge suspended growth; feature: Nitrification reactor; material: Wastewater; isolation source: activated sludge from nitrification reactor of wastewater...
GGCAGGGGCAACGGCCGTTTCCACCCTAGCCCATATGCTCACCTTAGAACCCTACCCCGATTATCGGCAGGTAGCGGTGCTGGATGGTGGGGGCGAAACGGCCGTTTACTCCGGCAGCCAAACCCTAGGCATCTACGCCACCGCCTCTGGCGAAAACTGTATTGCCGCAGGCAACCTGCTGGCAAACACCCACATACCACAAGCAATGGTGGATCAATTCAGCCGCCAGCTCGACCTGCATTTGGCGGATCGGCTGCTGGCCGCGCTGGAAGCGGGTTTGGCGGCGGGGGGCGAAATGGGGCCAGTTCGCTCCGCCGCGCTGACTGTTTGTGACCAGGATAGCTGGCCGATTGCCGATCTGCGCGTGGATTGGCACGACGCGCCCATTGCCCAACTTCGCGCCATTTGGCAGGTCTACCAGCCACAAATGGCGGCTTACATTCTCCGCGCCAAAGACCCTCGGCAGGCGCCGAGCTATGGTGTGCCGGGGGATGAATAATGGACGACGGACGACCGACGACGGAATAACGTGGTCGGTCGTCGGTGGTCGGTCGTCCATTTTTGAGGTGTAAATTATGCTAATCATGACTCAAACGGCCGTTTCCCACCCCCTTGACCCCTTATCAACCAGCGAGATTACCCGGATTGTGGCTTTGTTGCGGCAGCAGCCGGAGGTGGCGGCTGGGATTTGCTTTCATTCGATGCAGGCCATCGAGCCGGACAAGGTGGAGTTGGCGGCGTATGAGGTGGAGAAACGGCCGTTTCCCCGCCGCGCCCTCGTCATCTTGCTGGACAAACAAACCAGCCGCACCTACGAAGCCATCGTCAACCTCAGCCAAAATCAGGTCGAAAGTGTTGCCCATATTCCTGGCGTGAAGCCTGGCGTTCTGCTGGAAGAGATGGAAGAGGCCGAAGCCGTCATCAAGGCCAACCCCGAATTTCAGGCGGCACTGCGGCGGCGGGGTATCACCGATTTTGAGCGCGTGAGCGTTGACCCCTGGGCGCCTGGCTATTACGGCGATCCACTCGAGGAAAAACATCGCCTCAGTCGCGGCGTGCCTTATCTCAACGAGCAAATTGGCGACAATTTTTATGCGCGTCCCATTGAAAACCTGCTGGTTTTAATTGACATAAATAAAATGGAGGTGGTGCGGGTGGATGATTTTGCCCTCGTGCCTGTGCCACAGGAATCGGCCGATTTTCTCGCGGGTTTGCCAAGCCGTACTGATGTCAAGCCGCTGGAAATCAGCCAGCCGGAGGGGGTGAGTTTTGTGGTGGATGGCTGGCAAATTCGCTGGCAAAAGTGGCAGCTTCGGATTAGTTTTAACCATCGGGAGGGGCTGGTGCTGCATCAGGTGGGGTATGAGGATAACGGCCGTTTGCGCCCCATCTTCCACCGCATCTCCCTGGCCGAAATGACCGTCCCCTACGGCGACCCCGGCCTGTCGCAATACCGCAAAAACGCCTTTGACGCGGGTGAGTATGGGCTGGGCATGTTGGCAAATTCGCTGGAACTGGGCTGTGACTGCCTGGGCGAGATTTATTATTTTGATGCCGACCTCGTAACGATGGCTGGGCAGGTGCGCACGATTAAAAATGCCATTTGCTTGCACGAAGAGGATGCCAGCCTGTTGTGGAAGCATGTGGATGTGCGGGCCAAGGGAACGGCCGTTCGTCGGTCGCGGCGGCTGGTTGTCTCGTTTATTGCCACGGTGGGCAATTATGAGTACGGTTTTTACTGGAACTTTTATCAGGATGGCAATATTCAGCTTGACGTGCGGCTGACGGGGATTTTGCAGACGGGCGCTTATGTGGAGGGGGAAGTGCCGAGGTTTGGGTCGCGGTTGAACGGCCGTTTATATGCTCCCAACCATCAACATTTCTTTTGCGTGCGGCTGCATACGGCCGTTGATGGCCTCCACAACAGTGTCATCGAAACCGATACCCTGGCCGCCCCCGCCGATGAGACCAATCCCCACGGCAACGCCTTCTACGCCCAATCCACCCCCCTGCGTCACGAGCAAGCCGCCCAACGCCTCATTGACCCCTTCGCCGCCCGCACCTGGAGCATCACCAACCCCAACAGCCTCAACAAAGTCGGGCAGCCCGTCGCCTACAAGCTCATCCCCGGCGAGAACAGCCTCCCCTTCGCCCAGCCCCAAGCCTATATCAGCCAACGGGCGGGCTACATGTTCAAACATCTATGGGTCACGCCCTATCACCCTGACGAAAAATACCCTGGCGGAGCCTACCCCTACCAATCCCCTGGCGGCAATGGTCTGCCGCAGTGGACGGCGCGGGATCGCTCGGTGGACAACACAGATATTGTGGTTTGGTATGTGATGGGTCACACGCATGTCCCGCGCCTGGAAGATTGGCCGGTGATGCCCGTCGCCACCATCGGCTTCTGGCTAAAGCCCAGCGGCTTTTTCAGCCAAAGCCCGGCGATGGATGTGCCGCCCAGCCCGCCACACTGCTGCCACATGCCGGAATAGGTCTGTCAGCCAGACGGAGAAGCTACACTGGCAGGCTGTCGGAGAAAGAATTTTGGGACGCAGATTTCCCTGATTGAGCCTGATTGTGAGCCATTGGGGTTGATAATGGTCCCTTTTTCAAGCATAATCATCATTAATGAACGGACGCACAGTCACCGTCACGCTGCCTGAAGCCCTCTACGAACGAGTGCAAGAAACTGCACGCGCCACCTCGCGTAGTCTTGAGGAAGTCATGGCTTAATCCATTGCCTTGTCATTGCCCCAGTTGGAAGCAGACCTTCCCCCAGCATTGCGTGCCGATTTAACAACATTGGCTTTATTGAGTGATGATAAACTGCATGAAATTGCTGCCAGCCAGATGGATATGGATCAACAAGTTGAGCTGGAAGCTTTGGCGCAACGCCACAAACAAGCACTCCTCGCTCCAGAAGAACAAGACAGACTTCATGTTTTGCTGGGGCAAGCCCAAACAATCATGTTGACAAAGGCTGAAGCACTCCGTTTATTAGCCAGACGCGGCTATGCTGTGTTTCCCCAAGCAACAACCTTGTAGCAATGGCTGTTTCCTCATCTCTGCGTAGCCTGATTGCCAAGCGGGATAACTTTCAGTGTGCCTATTGCCAAACCAGTGAAGCCAACTGTGGTTTACAGATGCACGTTGACCTTATCCCCGTTGCCGCTGGAGGAAGCACAAGACCTGACAATATCTGCCTTGCCTGCTTTGCCTGAAATATTTTCAAAGGAAGTCAGCAAACGGCCGTTGATCCTGTCACCCAACAAACAGTCCCCTTGTTTCATCCTGTACAGCAGCATTGGCACGATCACTTTGCCTGGAGCGAGGAAAGCACGTACATTATCGGCCGTACAGCCATCGGTCGTGCCACAATTGGGGCTTTGCAGATGAACAACGCAACCGTTGTTCGCGCTCGTAGACACTGGGCAGATGCAGGCTGGCACCCACCATACTAACAGAAAGCAGGCTAACAACAGAAATCTACGTTTTATGCGATGCCCTGCGCTCCATTTCTCTGGAACGGCTTGGAGATGCACCGTAGGTTAACGTTTGGGCTGAAACGTTAACCCAGTTCGATTACCCTTCCTCACACTCTAACCGCCCCGGTTCACCAAATGGCAGGCTACCCAATGCCCAACCGAGACTTGCTCAAACGCTGGCTCAGCTTCATAACACCGTGGCTCAGCAAGCGGGCAGCGGGTATTAAAGTTACAGCCCTGCGGCGGGTTGGCGGGGCTGGGAACATCCCCCTGCAGCACAATGCGCTCCCGCCGCGCCTCAAACAGCGGATCAGGAACAGGAACGGCCGAAAGTAGCGCCTTGGTGTACGGGTGCAGCGGGTTATGGTACAGGCTATCCCGATCCGTCAATTCCACAATTTTGCCCAGATACATCACCGCAATGCGGTCGCTGATATGGCGCACCATGCTCAGATCATGGGCAATAAACAGGTAAGTCAATCCCAACCGCTCTTGCAGTTCCTCCAGCAAATTAACCACCTGCGCCTGAATAGACACATCCAGCGCCGCAATCGGTTCGTCACACACAATAAAATCCGGGTTAATTGCCAGGGCGCGGGCAATGCCAACCCGCTGCCGCTGCCCCCCGGAAAATTCATGCGGGTACCGGCTAATAAAGTAGGGATTCAGGCCAACCAGATAGAGCAGTTCCTCGACCCGATCACGCCGTTCGGCACCGCGTGCCAGGCCAAAGATGTCCAAGGCTTCGCCCACGATGCTGCCGACCGTCATGCGCGGATTGAGAGACGCATAGGGGTCTTGAAAAATGAGCTGCATCCGCCGCCGCATTTGTCGCATCTCTTCGTGACCCAGCGTGGCTAAATCCTTACCCCCCAGCAGCACCTGCCCGGCGGTGGGGGGGTACACTTGCAGGATGGTGCGCCCCGTCGTGGATTTACCGCAGCCGCTCTCGCCCACCAACCCCAACGTTTCGCCCTGGTAAATATCAAAGCTCACCCCATCTACGGCTTTAACATCCCCCACGTGCCGCCGAAAAACGCCCCTGGTGATGGGAAAATATTTCTTTAAATCGTTGACCTGTAGCAGTACCGAGCGGTCAGGCTGATTGGACATAGGTCCACACTCCTTTTGTTGCGTCTTTTTCCCAGCACGCCACGTGGTGATCGCGGGCAATGGTTTCCAAAACGGGGTTCTCATCCAGGCAGCGCTGGGTGACATAGCTGCAACGGGGGGCAAAGGGGCATCCGGCCGGCAGGTGTGCCAGGTCTGGCGGCTGGCCGGGAATTGAAAACAGCTTGCTTCCCCGCGCCGAATTCAGGCGCGGCAGCGAGCCTAATAGCCCCAGCGTGTAGGGGTGGCGCGGCGTGGTGTAGAGCGTTTCGACACGCGCATCTTCGATCACGTATCCGGCATACATTACCAAAACCCGCTGTGCCAACCGGGCAACCACGCCCAAATCATGGGTAATCCAAATGACGGCCATGCCCAATGCTTCTTGCAACTGCTTCACCAAATCGGTAATTTGCGCCTGGATGGTGACATCTAGGGCCGTGGTGGGTTCGTCGGCAATCAGCAGTACGGGGTTGCAGGAAAGCGCGATGGCGATCATGGCTCGCTGGCGCATCCCACCGGAAAACTGGTGTGGGTAATCGTCCAGTCTGTCCTCGGCATTGGGGATGCCTACCATGCTCAACAGCTCGGCGGCGCGGGTGCGTGCCTGCTCCTTGTTTAGCCCCTGGTGGCGTTCCAGTGCCTCCATAATCTGGAAGCCGACCTTTAGCACAGGGTTCAGGGAGGTCATGGGATCCTGGAAAACCATCGCAATTTCCGCCCCACGGACTTGCTGCATTTCCAGTTCGCTAATTTTGAGCAGGTCACGGTCATTAAAGATGACTTCGCCCGCCACAATTTTGCCCGGCGGTTCGGGAATGAGCCGCATAACAGAAAGCATACTCACGCTTTTGCCACTGCCGCTTTCGCCCACAATCCCTAGCGTTTCCCCGGCACCCAGGCTGTAGGTGATGCCATTGACAGCACGCACGATCCCTTCTTCGGTGTTGAACTGCGTGGTCAGGTTGCGTATTTCCAGTAGATTTGCCAAAGTGAGATTCTCCTTTTCCCTTTTTGTTGCTTACTCACGCAAAAATGTTCGTGCGCCCACAAATTGTTGGCGTAAATGTGCCACAGCCTGTGCGTCGTCTTCATATACGCCATTGCGAGCGATGGAGGCGTGCAGCATACGCCACTCGCCCAGGCTGATGCCGACGTGGGTGATTGCCCGGCCGGCCGTCTGGCTCTGATTGCCAAAAAAGAGCAGATCACCGGGCTGGAAAGGGGGTTCAACGGATCGTCCGGCCTTGTACTGCATGTCGGCATCCCGTGGCAGGATGACACCGACCAGACGATGGGTGAGTTGGGCTAAACCGGAACAGTCAAGACCCAAACTGGTACAGCCGCCCCATCGGTAGGGGACGCCAATAAATTGGGCGGCATCCTGCACAAGCTGCTGGCGTTGGGCGGAACCGGTTTGGGGCAGAGCAGCCAGGGAGCGCAGATGCGGCGAGTGAACCCAGCCGGCCGTTCCGTCGGGCAAGGTTAGCTGTGTCCAGGTGTTGTGGGTTTGGGCGGTGAAAACGGCCGTTCCTGCCAGCACGCGCCCCACCAGCAGTGCCGTCTCATCAGGTGCCTGGTGCAAAAGGGCAACGGGGCTGCTAACGAGGTGGGTGGGGGGAAAAACGGCCGTTTTCCCCAAATAGCTCCCATACACCCAGCCCAAATACCCATCCTCCTGCCGCACATACACCCACTTCCCCTGCTCCTGAAGCCGCTCCACCCCCATTCCCTGCACCAACTGGCTCACCATCTCCGCCAGAAACGACGGGTTAGCATACAAACCAGTCACATTGGTCGCCACCTGCAAAAATTGCTCTGGTATTGCACGCAGCACTTGCACGGCAGCCGTGGCAAAAGCCAAATCAGGGAATTGCTCCACCAGCGGCTCCACAACGGCCGTAAGCGTCTCCCCATCCAGCACGCTCCCCGACAACGTACACACACCATCCACCACAACCTCCGCCTCCATCTGGCAGTGGCAAATGCGCGTATCGCTATATTTTTGCGCTATTGCAGCCAATGCGGCGCGAACCTGGGCAATTTGAGACATTCTCTCTCCCCTTCCCGGCCTACTTGCTGCCTACGGCAACGCCAATCCCCGCCCGATCCGGCAAGGAAATTTGGCATCGGTCATAGGTCAGGCCAGTAAACGGGTCGTTGGCAATGAGCAAGGGGCCATCTAAATCAACCCAGTCGGCCCCGGCGGCCAGATGAGCCATCGCGGCCACCCCCAGGGAACTTTCAACCATGCAGCCCAGCATGACCCGCAGCCCCAGTTCCCGCGCCCGGTGCAGCATCTGCAAACAGGGAGCCAGCCCCCCGACTTTCATCAGCTTGAGGTTGACCCCTTTAACGCCAGCGGCGGCCGCTTTTTCCATGTCGGCCAAGCTCTGTACCGACTCGTCAGCCACGATTGGCACCTCGGTATGAGCCTGGACATAGCCCAAACCAGCAATGTCGTCTTTAGCAACGGGTTGTTCAATCAGTTCCAGGCGGTATGGTTCCAATGCCCGAATATGTGCCACCGCTTCGGCCGGCGACCAGCCCGCGTTGGCATCTACATACAGCCGCACGTCGGGACGCGCTGCACGCACAGCCGCCACGCGAGCCACGTCGTCGTCGCTGCCCAACTTGAGCTTGATAATCGGGTATTCAGGAACCCGCGCCGCTGCACGTGCCATTTCGGCCGGCTCATCCATGCTAATCGTAAACGCCGTGATCACTGATGAGGGTTTAGCCACGCCCAGCAATTGATGCAGTGGCACATTCCGCTGCCGGGCAATGCGGTCATGCAGAGCCATATCCAGGCCACACCGTGCCGGAGCCGGCCCTTCCGCACCAATCCATGCCGTCACCTCTGCCGGATCATCAGGCAATGGCTCCCGTCGCTGCGCCGCCGCTGCCCAGCAAGCAAACATATCCGCCTCGCTGACATGGTAATAAGATGGGATAGTCGCTTCACCCCAGCCCTCATCACTCGCCAGGCGCAACCAAAAAGCGCGGCGCGTCTCGCTGACACCATATGAAATACGAAAAGGATGGCGCAATTTGAGCGTCAACGATTCCCATGTTAAACGAGCAGTCGAATCTGACACTAGTTAATTTCCCTTCCGTAATCTGGGGTCTAAAATATCGCGTAACGCATCGCCTATCAGGTTCCACCCCAGCCCAAAAAGCAGCAACGCTATGCCGGGATAGACGATAATGTACCAGTGAATATCCAGGCTCAAAATCCAGTCGCGGGCAAAGCTCACAATCTGTCCCCAGTCGGCATAGCCAATATCTGTGCCAACGCCGAGAAAGCTCAAGGCGGCAAAAGAAAGAACATAGTCACCCACACGCATGGAAGCCAACACCAGAATCGGGTAGATTGCATTAGGGACAATATGGCGAGCCAAAATGCGGGAATCTTTTGCCCCCAATACACGGGCAGCGAGGGCGTAGTCGCGTTCCTTGGCCGACAAAATTTCGGCACGCAGCACACGGGCATAGGTCATCCAGCCAAAACAGACCAGGGCAATGGTGGCCGGCCAAATTCCCCGGCCAAACAGGGGAACCAAAATGGCAGAGAGGGTGAGTGCGGCCAGCAGGAAGGGAAAGGCCATAAAAATCTCTGTGATCCGCATGAGGAGATCATCTAGCCAGCCGCCATAATAAGCAGAAACGGCCCCTACAAACAAGCCAATCACAACCGTTACGGCTGTAATAAAAACGCCAACAAACAAGGCGGTGCGCGTCCCCCAAACAATGCCGTAGTAAATATCAAATTGACCGCTAGTTGTTCCCAGCAAATGCACCCATTGTTCGTTACCGGTTACGGCTGTGTACCAAAACGGGATGGGAGGAATGTCACGCTGCCAAACGGTTCCCGGGGGCTTTGGCTCCGGACTATAGCCATCACGGGGGATCAGGTAAGGGTCGCCTAAGGCATCCAGGGGCGGCGCAAGCACGGGGGCAAAGGTGGCAATCAGGATAAAGCTGGAGACTAGAATGAGGCCAACAATGGACAGCGGGTTGGTAAACACGCCGCGAACCAGCCTAGCCCACTCAGGGCCTATCGTTGCTTCTAATTTTCCGAGTTCGCGCAGGTTCGCCCCAGGTGTTCCCTTAAATTGTGGCTTATTTTCGTTTGGAACTGTTTTATTCATGGTTTTGTTCCCAATTATGTCAGGCGAATGCGCGGATCAACCATGGCATACAGTATGTCTACAATGAGGTTGGCAACTGTGAGTACCATGCCGCCAAATAACACAAATGCTAAAACGGCCGTTGCATCCAAACTGGACGCCGCACGAGCCGTAGCCGAACCCATGCCGGGATAGTTAAATATTACCTCAGTCACAACTGTCCCATCCAGCAAACCAACGACCATGGAACCGCCAATCGTGATGACGGGCAACAGCGCATTGCGAAAAGCGTGGCGATAAACAACAATTTTTTCCGACAACCCTTTGGCACGGGCGGTACGCAAATAATCCTGGCGCAAAGTTTCCAGCATTGACGAACGAGTGACGCGCAAAATACGCGCCCACACCACATAAGACAAAGTTAAAATGGGCAAAACCAGGTGACGCAACGCATCCCAAAACACATCCATACGGCCATTGAGCAACCCATCAACGGTATTTAGCTGGGTATAGCGATGGAAATCAGGTGACGTAACAACGACATTAATGGAATCAGATAGACGACCCGGTGGGAACCAGCCCAGCTTCGTATAAAACACGAGCAGAACAAGTAACCCAAAAACAAAGGTGGGGAAAGACCAGCCTATCGTTGTAAAAACACGTATGATTTGATCAATCGGTTTATTGTGGTTAATAGCCGATATAACCCCCAACCAAATACCAATGCCAATAATAGGAAACGCGCTCCACAGTGCCATCTCAACCGTAGCGGGCAGACGCTGCGCGATCATATCTATGACATCCTGCCGCCCACTGCGGGAAAAACCCAAATCACCGCGCAGCACGCCACCCTCTACTTCACCGGTATTCCGGTCTTTATGCCCAACCAGCCAGCGCCAATATTGAATATAAAACGGATCGTCCAATCCATACTTGGCAATGATGGCATCAATTGCGCCCTCATTATGTGGAATACTTGGCACATACAAAGCAGAGCGTTCCACCGGTGTAAGCAGTTGCAGCATGGCAAAAATCAAGAGGGTTACACCCAGCATGGTGAGCGGTAACTGCAACAAACGGCGAATGATATAAGCTGTCATTGGCAAATTCCTCTTTGAAACAAAGCGGCAAACAAGCAAATTGGTAAATTGGTGGCAAACACCAATTTACCAATTTGCCCGAATATGGACTTGCGTTATATCTGGTTATATGCTTGCTGCAAAAGCTCGCTAACATAGAAACAGATAGGTTCGCTTGTCCACATCCCGAATGATGATTTGATTACATTATCCGCCAGCATCCAGACTCAAAGGATAGATGTAACGGTGGGAGCTAACGAGAGGATGATAGTAGTAACCGTTGACCCAACGCATTTCAAAGGAGACATCGCCTCCCTGCGAAAGCACAACTTCTGGTACATATTCGTGACGCAAACGGCCGATTTCATAGTACAATTCAGCTCGTTTCGCCGGGTCAGACTCAAGCACAGCCTGTTCAATCAACGGCCGGAAAATATCCCTGACCTCATCAGGCATATTTTGCCGACCAGCAAAGGTACCAATCAAGTACGGCTGCACCCAGTTATGCGGATCATGATAATCCTCACCCCAGGAGCTAAGTGCCACAGGAAGCTGCCCAGCGCGGAACGCACTAAAGTAGGTTGCCGAAGGCAGGGTAACAACTTCAAGCTGATACGCCGGGTTAACCGCACGCAAATTCGACTGCAAAATTGCCAGCGCAGTCATACGCATCAAATCACCCGTTGTTGTCGTAGCCTGAACGCGGAAGCCTGTGTCGGGCAAAGCACCATCCCATGCCTGCGCCATTTCTTCTTCACACTTTGCCAAATCAAAGGGATACATTTCCTGGTCAGGGTTATAGCCCAACATACCAGCGATGATAACACCATTATTGCGCGTACCATCCCCATTCTGACCATCTGAAATCAACGTATCATAATCAAAGCAGTAGCTAAACGCCTTGCGAACGTGAAGATCAGAGAAGAAATCGGGCGGAATCCCATTGCCATCTAGTTGACCACTACCAATGTAGGGATTATTCCCTTGATCATCAGTCTTGACGTTGAAGTTCAGGAAAATGTCGTTACGGCTGGTAGAAGGCAGGTTCGGCCACATCCGCAATGGCCCATCAGGGGTATCGGTCGGCGTACACTCACCAGTTTTATAATCACAAATCTCACCAACCAGGAACTGAGCCTGCGGGCGGTTGGCAGCCGGCACTGTTACCCAGGCAGCATCACCAGCTTGCAGCATGGCAAAGCGGGTACCCCATTCACTCACGGTTTTGTGAACAATACGCTTGATTGTGGCTACACCACTGGGGCCATCATCCCACATGGCATCGCCTTCCTGACGCCAGTAATTTTCGTTAGCAGTCAGCACCCACTCTTCATCAGGTGTCCAGTGATCGAGGATGTAGGGGCCAGTACCATTCGCCACATAGCTAAGGGCATCGTCTTCTGAGCCAGGGGCATAAAAATTCTGCCAAGTGTCACAAGAGCCATCCCAGTCGCCATTTTCGATAGCCCAATCTTGGTCAACCACAAAGGCCCAGGGTTGGGCAATAATCGCCATAAGAGGTCCCCAGGGACGCTCCAGGGATACGGTAAAGGTTCCAGCCGCATCATCCGCGACAAGACGCGCCTTGACATCTTCACAGACAGCAACAAGTTCTTCCGGGGACGCATTGGCAATAAGAGCTTCACGGTCGCCAGCATATGCACCCTCAGCAATCATTTCCGTAATGTCGCCTGTGCCATATCCCATAATAGCTTCAATCATCATCCACTGCCCACTATTGGGGCTGGACTGTAACAAACCGCGTGCCCAAGAATAGGCCGCATCGCTGGCTGTTAAGTCGTTGCCATTGTGGAACTGCACACCAGGGCGAATATTAAAGGTATAGGTCAACCCATCGGCAGAAATGCCCCCATTTTCTACACTTGGCACTTCTACAGCCAACATGGGGACATAGCCCTTGGATTCATCCCGGTTCGGATAGATCAACCCTTCATAAATGTTGTAGATCATATCAAAACTGGTGCCTTCATAGGCCAATTGGGGATCCATCGAGCTGATGTCACCAGCATCTACAAATGTGAGCGTGGATGGGTCTGGGGCGGCCATGGAGCCGGCCGCTTCTTGTTCTGCGGGAACCTCAACAACGACTTCCTGAACTTCGGTAACAACACGAGTTACCTCAACTGTGTCACCTGCTTCGACGATGGTTTCTGTAACAACGCGAGTTACTTCTACTTCAACCACCTCGGGGGAGGCACAAGCTGCAAGCCAAAGCACTGTCAACAGCATCAACCCCACTAACAGGGGTAATTTTTTGTTAAGCATTTTCCTCTCCTCATAACTAAAAATATTGATATACGTGCTAAATCCTCTTAAACATTGGGTTGTGCGGCTTCAAACGACTCTCTTATCACCTCCTTTCCACTAAACTCATTCTTTTTACGCCTATCATTCACTTATTTTGAAAGCAAACAACATATATAACACAATGTTTTCTTAGTATGGCAAGGGTGATGTTTTTGCTTTGCGCCATATTTGGTATGCAGAACAAAATAAGTAGAGGCCAAGCAGAATGCAAGAGTATAGTTTCTTCCATTTACAAGTCAAAAAATGGCACGTCTGACAACGGCAGTCAGTAGTTTGTGATTCTTTGGTATCTCGTAGAGTAATCGGCACATCTGGTAAAGCGGATTGGCAATCTGCCCGACCATTGATGCCAAACCCTTGAGTTCCCAAAGACCCTGGCTTGCTGCTACCTAACACTTGCCCACAAACATTTCAAATATGCCCCTTCGGGAAAAGCAATGGGGTGGTCAACGGCGTGGAAGGTGTGGGTTATGTCGCCCAAGATGCGGTTTTCGGAGGCTATGCCTTGCGCCACGGCCTGGAAAAAGTTGGACGCTGTTACCCGGCTGGAGCAGGAGGCGGCGACTAGCTGCCCACCGGCGCGCAGCAGCCGCGCCCCCAGCCGCGCCAAACGGCCGTAACTGCTCAACGCCCCCGCCACCTCACTTTGCCGTTTGGCAAAGGCGGGCGGGTCAATGACCACCACGTCAAACTGCTGCCGGCCGTCGGCCAGTTGCGTCATGGCGCGGAAAGCATCCCCCAGCAGCAGTTCGTGTTCAGCGTTGGCAACGTTGGCAAGGTGCTGGTTGAGCTTGAAGTTGCGAACGGCCGTTGCCAATGCCGGTTGACTCAAATCCAGACTCACCACCCGCGCCGCCCCACCCCGCGCCGCATAAAGCGAAAAGCCCCCCGTGTAGGCAAACACATTCAGCACCGACCTGCCCGCCACCAACCCCTCCAACCGCGCCCGGTTCTCCCGCTGGTCAAGAAAAAAGCCCGTTTTTTGCCCGCGTACCACATCGGCCTCAAACCACAGCCCATTTTCCAAAAAGCGCACCGCGTCCACCGGCTTGCCCAGCAAATGCTGCCCGTCACGCAGCCCATGCAGCGGCTCACGGTCACTCTGCACGGCGCGGCTCAGGCGCAAGACGATGCGCTCCGGGTTCAGCGTTTCAAGCTGCTGTAGCACCGGCTCCAGATGGGGAACCCAGGCGGCGGTGTAAAGTTTAACCACCAGCGTCTGGTCGTATTTGTCCACCACCAGCCCCGGCAGGCCGTCGTTTTCGCCGTGGATGAGGCGGTAGCCGGTGGTCTGGTTGTCAAAATGGGCAGTGCGCTGGAAAACGGCCGTTTTCACCCGCTCCCCAAACCATTCCCCATCAATCGCCACCCCCTCCCCGTATTGCAAAACCCGCACCCGAATCGGCGAGGCCGGGTCATACAGCCCCACGGCCAGAAAGCGGTTTTTGCGGTCAAAAATCACCGCCAAGTCTCCAGAACGGCCGTTATGACTCTGCTTCGTAATCCCTTCGGCAAACAGCCACGGATGCCCACCGCGCACCGCCCGCTCCGCCGCAGGTGCAATCCGCAGCGCCAGACGTTTCCGTTCCGTCAGTTCTCTTATCACCGTTCGCCAACTGCCATTGCTATTTCCTTCGTGCATCCACCCATTCTAGCGTAAAATTGTGGGAAAGTAACTGGGCGACTGGGAGACTGCGAGATTACAGTCTCCTAATCTCTTAATCTCCCAGTCTCAAATTTAATCTACATGAAACAAGTAACCGTCTCCATTCCAGCCACAAGCGCCAACCTTGGCCCTGGCTTTGACTGTTTGGGGCTGGCGCTCAGCCTCCACAATGAATTTACGCTTACGGGTTCCAACGCGCCCGATGCCCCACCCCTCACGATTGCGGCCAGCGGGGTGGATGCCCATAAAATTCCTACCGATGCCAGCAATTTGTTTATCCAGTCGGCGGAATTGATTTTCAGGAAGGTGGAAAAACGGCCGTTTTCCCTCCACCTCACGCAACACAACTGCATCCCCGTCGGCAGCGGGCTGGGCAGCAGCTCAACGGCCGTTCTTGGCGGCATGCTCGCCGCCAACGCCCTCGTAAACGGCGGCCTCAGCCGCGACGACATTCTCCAGCTTGCCACCACCCTCGAAGGCCACCCCGACAACGTAGCCCCGGCCCTCTACGGCGGGCTGGTTTTGGGTGTGCAAAGCGAAGATGGGCTACACGTCGAACAATTTCCCATTCCGCCGCTGCAAGCTGCTGTCATTCTGCCCGACTTCCACCTGCTCACCAGCGAAGCCCGCGCCGCCCTCCCCAGCCACATCCCGCTCAAGGATGCCATCTACAACACCAGCCGCATCGGGCTGCTCATCCACGCCCTGCAAACGGCCGATTTTGCCAAGCTCAACATCGCCATGCAGGACAAATACCACCAGCCCTACCGCATCCCGCTCATCCCCGGCATGGCCGAGGCGTTTGCCGCCGCCCGCCACGCCGGAGCCGCCGCCCTGGCTCTCAGCGGAGCCGGCCCCAGCCTCATCGCCTTTGCCCCGGCCAACCACCACGCCATCGCCGCCGCCGCTCAGGAAGCGTTTGCCCAGGCGGGGCTAACCAGCCGCACCTGGCTGCTGTCGCTGGATACAACGGGAGCGTGTGTGACAATTGCCCACTAAAACGGCCGTTTTTCGGTAAGAACCCCCTCTTGTGGGTCGTCATCCCTTTATAACTCTGCTAAACTATAAAGTTGAGGTAGCAACGTTTCCCAAACTTGTGGGTTTAACATTCCGGCAACCAACTCCCACTCCCACGGAGCCACACTGTCTGGGGCGTGGCCTCAGAGCAAGCCACATTAATAAACGAAGGAGTGGCGATTCTTAACCTAAATAATTGACCACAAAAACCAAGAAAGTGTTCAACTTGTTTAATCGCCAGTCCCAACAACTTCGCCTAAACCATCCAAAGGAGATATGAATGGAAAAGGAAACACTATTGGACTGGTATCGGCAGATGGTGCTTATTCGTCGGTTTGAAGAACGAAGCGATGAGCTATACCAGCTAGAAGGGAAGATCAAGGGGTTCTTGCACCTGTACATTGGGCAAGAAGCCATCGCCGTCGGCACCATTGCCGCCCGCCGCCCCCAGGATCACCTGATTACTGCCTACCGTGATCACGGCCACGCGCTTGCTGCTGGCCTGGAAGCAAAACACGTTTTAGCGGAACTCATGGGCAAAGCAACGGGTGTCGCCGGTGGACGCGGTGGCTCCATGCACCTCGCCAGCCGCGACCGCCATTTTTGGGGCGGCTATGGCATCGTCGGTGCCCACTTGTCGCTGGGCGTTGGCCTGGCCCTGGCCGAAAAATACCGCGAAAGCGAATTCGCTGCCATCTGCTACTTTGGCGATGGAGCTACCAACATTGGCTACTTCCACGAATCGCTCAACATGGCGGGCGTGTGGCAGCTACCCATTTTGTTTGTGTGCGAGAATAACAAGTATGGAATGGGAACGGCCGTTGATAAAGCCTCCGCCAACCCCGTCATCTCCGACAAAGCCCGCGCCTACTGCATCCCTGCCAAACGCATAGACGGCAACAACATCCTCGAAGTGTATGAAGAAACCAGCGCCGCCCTCGCCAAAATCCGCGCCGGGGAAGGCCCCCAATTCCTGGAAATGATGACCTATCGCTACGAAGGCCACAGCATCGGCGACCGCACCCGCTACCGTCCCGAAGGGGAACTCGACCAGTGGCGCGACGAAAAAGACCCCATCGCCGCCCTGCAAAAGCATCTGCTTACCGAAGTCGGTGTTTCTGAAGCCGAACTCATGGCAATTCAGCAAGATGTCAACCGGGAAATGGACGAAGCCGTGCGCTTCTCCAACGAATCCCCACTACCAGAGCTAAACACACTCTACAACCACATTTACCCGGAGGCATAACCCAATGGCACGACTTACTCTACGCGAAGCAATTACCGATGCGCTGCGGGAAGAAATGCAGCGCGACGACAACGTTTTTATCATGGGCGAAGAAGTGGCCGACTGGGGTGGCACCTACGCCGTCACCAAAGGCTTTTTAGAAGAATTTGGCCCCCGCCGCGTCCGCGACACCCCCATCTCGGAAATGGTCATCGCCGGAGCCGCCACCGGAGCCGCCATGGCCGGGCTGCGCCCCGTCGCCGAATTCATGACCATCAACTTCGCCTTTGTCGCCTTTGATGCCATCATCAACCACGCCGCCAAGGTCAGCTATATGTTCAACGGCCAGTTTGACTGCCCGGTGGTTTTCCGCGCCCCCGGCGGCGGCGGCAAGCAGCTTGGCGCCACCCACAGCCACACCCCAGACGTGATCTTTGCTCATTTTCCCGGCCTCAAAGTCGTCTGCCCCGCCACCCCCTATGATGCCAAAGGGCTGCTCAAATCCGCCATCCGCGACAACGGCCCAGTGCTGTTCATCGAACCCGTTCCGCTCTACACCTCTCCCAGGGTGCGCGATGAGGTACCGGAAGGGGATTTCACCGTTCCCATCGGGGTGTCGGACATCAAACGGGCAGGTTCCGACGTGACAATCATTACCTATGGCGAAGGGCTGCACATTTCGCTTGACGCGGCTCGCCAACTGGAGCGGGAGGGGATTGAAGCCGAGGTGGTTGACCTCCGCACCCTGCAACCGCTGGATATGTCGGTGCCGCTGGCTTCGTTCAAGAAGACGTTCAAGGCGGTGGTTGTCGAATTTGGTCATCAGACGTATGGTATTGGGGCAGAAATTGTAGCGCGGCTGCAAGAAGAGGCGTTTGATTATCTGGATGCCCCCATCAAGCGGGTGGCCCAGAATGATGTGCCAGCCCCCTATTCTGGCTTGCTGGAAAAAGCGGCACTGCCCGATGCCGACAAGGTTGTGGCCGCTGTCAAGGAGATTCTCTGATGGCTGAGTTTATTTTGATGCCCACGCTGGGCTTTGATATGGAAGAGGGGACGATGGGCCCCTGGATGAAGCAAGTTGGCGACCCGGTGAAAAAAGGGGATGTGCTGGCAGAAATTGAGTCGGACAAGGTGACACAGGAGCTGCAGGCGCGTGCCGAGGGTGTGCTGCTGGCGCAGCTTGTCAAACAAGGGGATGCGATCCCGGTGGGTAGTAACCTGGGTATCATCGGCGCGGCGGGTGAGGATATTGCGGCGATGCTGGCGCAGGCTGGCGTAGCTGCTCCCGTGGCTGCCGTCCCACCAGAGCCAGAGCCTGCGGCTGTAGCGTCTGCGTCTACATCACCCGCTTCGGCCACCCCTGCCAACGTTCTGTCCGACGAATTCCCCGACGGTGTACGGGCTACTCCGGTTGCCCGGCGCATGGCCGAGGAATCCCACATAAACTTGGCAAGCGTGCCGGGGTCAGGGCCAAACGGCCGTATTCGCAAAGCCGACATCGAAGCCTACCTCGCCCAACCGCAGCCCAAAGCCCAACCCGCTGCTCCAGCCCCCACCCCGGCTCCGGTTCCGGCACACGCTGTTGCTCCAGCCCCAACGCCGGCTCCCGTCAAAGTGGGCGATGACGACACCGTGATCGAAACCTCGCGGCTGCGCCAGGCCATTGCCCGCCGCATGGTGGAAAGCAAAACCACCGTGCCGCACTTCCAGGTCACGTCAGAAATTGACATGGGCGCCGCGCTTGACCTGCGTAAGCAGATTAACGGCAACTTGCCGGATGATCAAAAGGTGTCGGTTAATGACCTGGTGGTAAAAGCGGCAGGGCTGGCTCTGCGTGACTTCCCCAATTTGAATGCGTCGTTTGGCGGCGACAGGATTATTCGTCACAACCGGGTGAATGTGGGAACGGCCGTTGCCGTCGAAGGCGGTCTGCTCACCGTGGTGCAAAAAGACACCGACACCTCCACCATCTCCAAAATTGCCCGCGACAACCGCGACATGATCGCCCGCGCCCGCAGCGGCAAAGTCCTCCCCGAAGACGTTAGCGGCGGCACCTTCACCATCAGCAACCTGGGGCCATACGAAGTCGAAAACTTCATCGCCATCGTCAACCCACCCGAAGCCGCCATTCTGGCCGTGGCCTCAGCCCGCAAAGTCCCCGTCGTTGTCAACGACGAACTTGCCATCGGCATCCGCATGAAAGCCACCATCTCCGCCGACCACCGCATCACCGACGGTGCCGAGGCGGCGCAGTTCATGAAAGCCTTCAAGGACATTCTGGAAAATCCCATGCGGCTTTTGCTGTAAACAAAGATGGGGGGGGAGTGAGCGCCTAATCTCTGAGTCTCTCACTGCCCCCCCAATCTTTCACGCCCGATTCACACCACTGTAAAATCCTTAAATTCTTCCTTAAGAAAAACCTGCTATACTGGGTACCATTCAGCAAAGATGTTCCCGAACACTATACGGTGAACAAATTTCCCAGGAGAGGTAGTATCTATGTCCACCATCCTTGTCATTGACGACGACGAACTGGTGTCCCGCACCCTGCAGCGCACGCTGAAGCATTATGGCTACCAGGTCATGTCTGCCCATAGTGGCACAGAAGGTCTCCAGCTTGCCCGCCGCCACCGCCCCGATCTGTTTATTCTTGATATTATGATGCCGGGATTGAACGGCTACGATGTTTGCCGCCAAATTCGTGGAGACCCGTTGCTGAGAGATTTGCCAGTTCTTTTCCTGACTGCCAAAGCCAAGGATGAAGACAAAATCGAAGGGTTCCGTGCCGGAGCTGATGATTATCTTAGCAAGCCATTCAATATGGAGGAGCTGGAATTGCGGGTAAAGGCAATTTTGCGCCGCGTGCTACCCAAGATCAACGAACCAGAACAATCAACCCAGGTTGTGGTGGGAAATGTCGTTCTGGATTGCCGTACCTTCAAGGTAAAAACCCCCAGCGACACGGTGCTGTTGACCAACGTGCAGTTTGACCTGCTGTACCATTTGATGAGCAATGCCGACCAGGTTTTTAACAGCCAGCAGTTGCTGCAAGATGTGTGGGATTATCCCCGCGACACGGGCAGCCCGGAACTGGTTCGCGCCCACATCAAGAATTTGCGGGAAAAGATTGAGCCTGTGCCCAGCCGGCCGATCTACATTCGCACCATTCAGGGTCACGGCTACACCTTTTCCTCCGCTTCTACTTACGAATAGGTGATTGACGATCTCGGTCATTTCGAGAAATAATTAGCAAAGCGGCGCACACCTGTTTATTGGCCGCATCATACCTGTCATAAACGACAGGGGCGCAGGGTTTTATCTGCGCCCCTGTTTTTTGTTGGGGATAAGCAACCGTATCATGAATCCTGTTCACACACCTGCACGGCACAAATCGGCGCAAATTCTGGTTGTAGATGACGAGACGGAAATTGCTGATTTTCTAGCTGATTTTTTGATCAAAAAAGAAGGATACAAAGTCTCGATTGCTAATGGTGGACGAGAAGCCATTGAGTTTTTGGAAGCAACGCTGACCACTGAATTAGAGATTGATCTGGTTCTGCTGGATATGCGGATGCCGTATGTGGATGGGAAGGATGTGCTGAACTGGATTCGCCACCACCCAGAACTGCAATATACGCGGGTGGTGATGCTGACGGCGGCGGCGGGGAATGAGGAAAAGGTGGAGGCACTGGAGTCGGGGGCGGATGATTTTATTACGAAGCCATATTATCCACAGGAACTACTGGCGCGGGTCAAGACAATTTTGCGAACACAGCAGCTTGAAAAACAGCTCCAGCGGCAAAGCCAGCAGTTGGCAGCACTGAACCGATTGGGGCAAAGCGTGGCGGCAACGCTGGAGACGAGCGAGGTGTTGGCAACGGCCGTTGAAGGGATGAGCCACGTTTTAGGCGTTGAGCTGGCAGCAGTTTTGATGCTGGAGGGGGGACAACTGCGCTACAAACATTTGCGTCACAATAACAAAGAGCTGCCGTTAACACAGTTGCCGATTATTCCAACCACAACAGGTTTGTTGGGAGAGGTGTACCATGGACAAACGGCCGTTTTTCTCAACACCCCCCACGACAACCCCCGCTTCAACCCCGCCACCGACTCCCCACCCGGCCATACCATTCACAACATCATCCTCACCCCCCTCGTCGTGCGCGGCCGGCCGGTTGGCATCCTCACCGCCTTTAACAAAAAAGAAAGCCAATTTTCTGACGTTGACCTCGACCTCTTCGCCTCCCTCGCCAGCTCCATCAGCGAAGCCATCGAAAACGCCTGGCTCTTCCAGCGCATCCGTGTGCGCCAGCAAGAGCTGCTCGAAAGCCGCAACACCCTCCAAGCCCTTATAAATGGCATCCCAGACCCCATCTATACCATCAACGACCATTGGCAGCTTGTCGCCGTCAACAAAAGCAAGGCCGATGCCCTCCAAAGCGACGGCGACACCCTCTCCGGCCAGACCTGTTACCGCGCCTTCTTCAACCGCACCACCCCCTGTGACCATTGCCAGGTAGCGCAGACGCTCAACAAAAAAGAGGCACGCAAGTGGCTGGTGAGCTGGTTTGGCGATGACCACTTGCCACAAGAGTGGCAAGTCAATGCCTACCCCATCCCCAGCACCCAGGCCAGCTCCGCCCGCGCCGTCATCGTCTGGCAAGACCGCACCGATGAGCGGCGGCTGGAAAATTCGCTGCTGCAGGCGGGTAAACTGGCGGCGATTGGGCAACTGGCGGCCGGCGTGGCCCATGAAATCAACAACCCGCTCACAGCCATCAACGCCAACGCTCAGATGCTAAAAATGCTGATGCCCAAGAGCGACGAAAATTATGAGGCCGTTGAGCTAATCGCCCTGGCCGGAGACCGTGCCACCAAGGTGGTGCGTGGCCTGCTCGACTTTGCCCGCCAGGCACAATACACGTTTAATGCCGACGACATCAACGAGTCTATCCAGCAGGCACTTGACCTGGTGCAATACCAACTCAATTCCTCCTCGGTGCAGGTCATCCACAATATGTCACACCAACTGCCACTTGTTGTCGCCAGTTGGGAACATCTCAAAAGTGTTTGGCTCAATCTTCTGGTTAACGCCCGTGACGCAGTACAAACTCTGCCCGAAAATCGGCAAATTGAAATTATCACCCGCATGGACAAGGACAAGGGGCATGTACAGGTATTGATTCGAGATAACGGCAAGGGGATGTCGGCGGCTGAACTGGAACATATTTTTGAGCCATTCTACACCACCAAAGACCCAGGCAAAGGCACAGGGCTAGGGCTGGCGACCTGCCACCGCATTATTGAGCAACACAATGGTGAAATCAATGTTGTAAGTGCGCCAGGCAAGGGAACAACTTTCATCATTCGTTTACCAGTGGAAAGATAATCTTAAATGTAAGATAATACCCTCATGAATAGAATGATGATACCGGCAGAAATAAGTATAGGGGACGTTTTGCGGCTTTCGCTCCCATCGAATACGCAGCTGGGGGGAAAAGCTGACCAGGCACGACGCAGTGTGGATTGGGTCGTGATTATAACGCAGTGGGATGATTTGCCTGAACAGGTGCAAACGGGGGATTTGGTAATCATTCCAGCGCATTTACAAACGGCCGTTGGTGAAAGCCAATTCAAACAATACCTGCGCCAATTTGCCACCCAACACGTCACCGGTCTCATTTTATTTGCCCCCATCTCCCTCGAACTAAACTCAAACGCCTACGACCTCAACCTACCCTTGCTGCTTGTTTCGGCCGAGACCACCCCGCGCACTGTCCATCAAGACATTGTTGGCCTACTTCATGACAGGCAAACTGCCACCGCCCAGCGCACCATGCAGCTCTATCGCCAGCTTGCCGAAATGTCACGCGAAGGGCAGGGGCTTCGTGCCATGACCGATGTCATGGCAAAACAAACGGGCAAGATTGTGGTTGTTCAAGACAAACGGCTAGACATTCAAGCCAAGAGCGGGATCAACAATGACAGCATTGATAGCAAGCTCCTGGAGAAATCACTCACCAATCGGGAAGAGCTGCCGCCAATCTTGCGCAACCGCAAAGCAGCCGCCAAGGCACGGCAGCAAAGCTATTGGCAAGCAATCGAATCCATTGACAACTACGCGCGGCTGGTCAGCCCCATCATTTCCGGCGACCGGGCACGGGGCTACCTTTCCATCGTGGGGCCGGCCGACGAACTTGACCAGCTTGACAACCTCGTTGCCGAATACGGTGCCGCCGCCTGCGCCCTGGAAATGGCAAAAGCCAAAGCCGTGAGCGAAGCCAAAAAAGAGCTACGTGGCAGCTTTCTGGAAGGGCTGCTTAACGGCTCCATGTCAGCACAGGAAATTGAACGGCTGGAAGGGCGGCTGGATCACGACACCAAACAGCCCCATATGATCATCACCCTCAACTGGGCCAATGCCGACGCCCCCTCGCTGCGCCGCCTGGAAACCACCATCAACTGGCTGTTAACCAACCACACCCGCGCCGCGCTAGTCTACATTTATGGCGGCCGCCACGTCTGCATTTTCCAGGCTTTGAAAAGCAGCGACGACACCGAAAGCGTCCACACTCTGACCCGCCGCATCCGCGAACAAATTGAAGCCGAATATCCTAATGCCAAAATCACAGGTGGTATAAGTGGCCCCGCTCTCGCTCTCACCGATTGGCCCCGCGTTTACAGTGAAGCGTTGCAGGCCATGCAGTTGGGGCAACGGCTCAGGCTCATCAACCAGGTTGTGGAGTACAGCAGCCTGGGCATCTATAACTTGCTGCGGGATTTGGAAGATCATGATTCAGTAAAAAAATTTAATCAGCAGGTCATTGGCCCGCTGGTTGCTTATGATGAGCAGCACAAGGGAAGCTTGATTGAGACCATTGATGCCTATTTTGTCCATCATGGCAACGTTAGCAAAACGGCCGAAGCACTGTATGTCCATCGCAACACCCTGCTTTATCGGTTAGAACGCATTCAAGAGTTAACGGGACATGATTTAGACCGGGCGGAAATGCGGTTAGCACTGCACCTGGCACTTAAATTCTGGCAACTGCGTCCCAAGGGGTAGACTTGTTGTACAGTTCACACAAAAGATAGCTGTTTTATTCTAACAAGTTGTCTGTAGATTTACCCCCTGTAATTTCCTATACTATTAAAGGCTTGCGCTGAAGTGCGCGGTTCAGTGGGAAATAGTGGGAATCAAAAAGGGCGGTTTCAGAACCGTCCTTTTTGGCTTTTACCGACCACGGCAAAATTGGGTTAGGCAAACTGCCTAAAAAAGCCTGCTTCTTCTTGTTAACAATGTACATGGCCGAAACTGGAGAGACTCTTTATACTACTTGACGCGAATCAAGCGTAAGGTTACTATTGTTGTCTGTAATGAACGAGTTTTTTGTATCTGTTCTCCTTCTCAACCTTCTTGTCCTCGTCCTTATTATTAACCATAAGGATGCAATGAGTGTTGGGTAAACGAAATGGATGCTGATTGAATAAAATGCACACAAACCGCCCAACAGGGCGGTTTTTTTGTTTGGGCAGATGTAGCGAATGAACAAGTTTTTCTTCCAGGGAATGAACAGGATGACAGCGGGTGGGCAAAACGGCCGTTTTGCGTCTCCATGCGCCATAATCCCTTCCCACCCCATCAACCCCCAACAAACCCATACCCATCCCTGTGTATTGAGGGCAGAAGACAAGACAAATTGTTTTCTGCCCTTTTTATTTGCCGAACTCTTTTCAGGAGTTAATTGCTATGCCAAGGAGCAAGAAAGATTATGAGTGAGATTAAAACGGGTGCAGAGATTATGTGGGAATGCCTCGTTCGTGAAGGAGTCAAAGTGGTTTTTGGCTACCCTGGCGGAGCCATCATGCCTGCCTACGATGCGATGCTCAATTATGATATTCACCATGTGCTGGTGCGCCATGAACAAGGAGCTACCCACATGGCCGACGGCTACGCCCGCGCCACGGGCAAGGTTGGCGTTGCCATTGCCACGTCTGGTCCTGGTGCCACTAACCTGGTCACCGGACTAGCCACCGCCATGATGGACTCCGTGCCGATTGTATGCATTACCGGGCAAGTTCCCATCTCCGCCATTGGTGGCGATGCTTTTCAGGAAACGGATGTGACGGGTGTGACCATGCCCATCACCAAGCACAATTACCTGGTCTCCAGTGCCGATGAGGTTGCCCGTGTGGTGCGTGAGGCGTTTCACATTGCCCGCAGCGGCCGGCCGGGGCCTGTCCTCATTGACATCTGCAAAAACGCCCAAATTGACAAAACCGAGTTTATCTACCCGGAAAAAATCAACCTGCCTGGGTATCGTCCCCCCAGACGCGCCCCCAAGAAAGATTTGGAGCAGGCAGCCAGGCTGATTGCCCAGGCCGAACGGCCGGTTATTTTGGCCGGGCAAGGTGTGCTGCAGTCGGGTGCCATGAAGGAACTGCGCGAGTTCGCCGAAAAAACTCAAACCCCCGTTGCCATGACCCTGCTGGGGCTGGGCGGGCTGCCCGCTTCCCACCCGCTAAGCCTGGGAATGATGGGGATGCACGGCGAGGCGTATTGCAACAACGCGATTCAGGGTTCCGACCTGCTGCTGGCGTTTGGGATGCGCTTTGACGACCGGGTGACGGGCAATTTGCGGACTTATGCCCCCCGCGCCCGCAAAATCCACGTTGAAATTGACCCATCTGAAGTTCACAAAAATGTCCATGTAGATGCGCCGCTGCTGGGCGACCTGCGCACTGTGCTGGGCGACCTGACGCCCATGGTTGATCCGATGGATCATGAGGAGTGGCTGGACAAAATTGCCGAGTGGCGCAACGATACAGAAAAGCGTGACATCATGGCCTGGCCGGATGATGGGCTGCTGTATGCGTCACACGTGGTGCGTGATTTGTGGGAATCAACAAGCGGCAACGCCATTGTGACCACCGACGTAGGACAGCACCAAATGTGGACGGCGCAATATTATCATATGGAACAGCCGTTCCGCTGGATTACGTCTGGCGGTGCGGGAACGATGGGGTTTGGGCTGCCGTCGGCTATTGGGGCGTGGTTTGCCCACCCGGACAAGGCGATTTGGGCGATTGTGGGGGATGGTGGTTTTCAGATGACGCAGGCGGAGCTGGCAACGGCCGTTCAGGAAGGTGCCAACGTCAAAATTGTTATCCTCAACAATGGCTACCTGGGCATGGTGCGCCAGTGGCAAGAGTTCTTCTTTGACAAACGGTACTCCGGCGTCAAAATGCTCAGCCCTGACTTTGTTAAGTTAGCCGATGCCTATGGCATCCCTGCTCGCCGCATCACCAAGCGGGAAGCTGTAACCGAGGCTGTGGCTTATGCCAACAGCATCAACGGCCCGGTGCTGCTGGAGTTCGTTGTGGAAATGGAAGAGGCTGTGTTCCCCATGGTTCCGGCCGGCGCCGACCTGGACGACATGCTGCGTCGCCCCATCCGCCGTCAAAGCGGCGACTAATCTTTGGGAGGAATGACAAATGAGACAAACACTTATCGCAATTGTAGAAAACAGACCCGGCGTTCTAAACCGTGTTGCCTCGCTTTTCCGCCGCCGCAACTTTAACATAGACTCTCTCAACGTGGGGCGCACCGAAGATCCCGACGTTTCGCGGATGACTATTGTAGTAGACAGCAACCAAGCCGATGCTCGCAAGGTAGAAGCCAATCTATACAAACTGGTCAACGTCATTGACGTGCAAGATGTAACCGGCCAGGAAGCCATTTTACGCGAGTTGGCTTTGATCAAGGTGAGCGCCTCGCCTGACAAGCGCGGCGAGGTTCTCAGCCTGGTCAACATTTTCCGCGCCGAGGTAGTGGATGTGAAAGCAGACGCGATGATCGTCCAGCTTACCGCTGACGAATCGCGGGTTGACAGTCTTATCGAACTGCTGCGCCCCGTTGGCATTCTGGAAATTGTCCGCACCGGCCATGTGGCTATGATGCGCGGCATCAACGAAGGCAAACGCTATACTCGCTGGGCCGATGCCGATGAAGAAGATTATTACACCAACGGCCACCACCTTGCTGGCGATTAAAACAGCCACACAGAACGCAAGCTAAACAAGGTACGTAAGAAGGGAAGAAGTTCAACATCGTCTTAGAAGTTCAACTTCTTCTGAGAAGTTGAACTTCTAAATCGGCAAACAGCAGAAAGTGTCTAGTCCCGTTACCAGCCACTTTCTGATATATTTTGTCAGGAATAAGGTGTCGTTCCCGCTTGGGCAGGTATGACACCTGCAGAGTTACCAAATTCATATTATTAGGGAAAGAAAAAGGATTATGGCAAAAATTTATTACGACAAAGATGCAGACCTTAGCCTTCTTGAAGGCAAGAAGATCGCCGTGCTTGGGTACGGCAGCCAGGGACACGCCCACTCGCTCAACCTCAAGGATTCCGGCATGGATGTGGTGGTTGGGCTGTATGAGGGCAGCAAATCATGGCCAAAGGCTGAGGCTGATGGGTTGACAGTGATGAGTTCATTCGACGCTTGCGCCGCCGCCGACATCATCATGATGCTGACCCCCGACACGATGCAGGGCGACATTTACCAGCAGGCCGTAAAGCCCAACCTGGCTCCCGGCAAAACGCTGATGTTTAGCCACGGCTTCAACATTCGCTTTGGGCAAATTGTGCCGCCGGCCGACATTGACGTGAGCATGATTGCGCCCAAGGCACCCGGCCACCGCGTGCGCGAGGTGTTTACCGAAGGGGCTGGCGTGCCGGGTTTGGTGGCAGTGCATCAGGATGCCAGCGGCAACGCTTTGGCGCAGGCATTGGCCTATGGCAAGGCGATTGGCTGTGGCCGCGCCGGGATCATTGAAACCACTTTTACCGAAGAAACGGAAACGGATCTATTCGGTGAACAGGTGGTGCTGTGTGGTGGGGTGAGTGCGCTGGTGGAAAGTGCGTTCAACACGCTGGTGGAAGCAGGCTATCAGCCTGAAATCGCCTATTTTGAATGTCTCCATGAGCTGAAGCTGATTGTAGACTTGATGTACCAGGGTGGTCTGAGCTATATGCGCTATAGCGTGAGCGACACGGCGGAGCGTGGTGACTACATTGGTGGGCCGCAAATTATTACCGATGAGACGCGCCAGGCGATGAAGCGGATGCTGGGGGCGATTCAGTCGGGTGGTTTTGCGGAAGATTGGATTGATGAGAACAAAAACGGCCGTCCTACTTTTGTCGCCCAACGTGAGGCGGCGCGGGGCAGCCACATTGAAAAGGTGGGCAAGGAGCTGCGAGCGATGATGCCGTGGCTACACGCTAAAGAAGTTGAGTAATCGGTAATCAGTAATCGGTAATCAGTAGAATCCACTGATTACCGATTACCGATCACCGATTACTGGAAAAAACGGAGTAAGAAACGATGGACGAAGATGGTGTAAACATTCAGAAAGATCGAGTTATCATTTTTGATACGACATTGCGTGATGGGGAGCAATCGCCGGGGGCCACGCTTAATGTTGAGGAAAAAATTGAAATTGCCAAACAGCTTTCTCGTCTTGGGGTGGATGTGTGCGAAGCAGGCTTTCCTATCGCCTCGCTTGGTGACTTTGAGGCTGTGCGCCGGATCGCAGAAGAGGTGGGGTCGCTTGTTGAAGGGCGCAAAAATGGGCAGCCAATGGTTATTGCGGGTCTTGCTCGCGCCAACACAGATGACATTCAGCGTGCCTATGACGCGGTAAAGGCTGCGCCCCGCCATCGTATCCATACGTTTCTTGCGACGAGCGATATTCATCTGAAGCACAAGCTAAAGATTGACCGGGAAGAGTGCATTGACCAGGTGATCAAGGCAGTCTCGTTTGCCCGCAGTTTGTGTGATGATGTGGAGTTTTCGCCAGAAGACGCCGGCCGTTCTGACCCTGATTTTTTGGTGCAGGTGTTGACGGAGGCGATTAAGGCGGGGGCGACGACGCTGAATATTCCCGACACGGTTGGTTACAGGACACCGGATGAGTATGGTGGCTTGATTAAATATTTGATTGAGCATACGCCGGGGTCGGACAAGGTGGTTTGGTCTACCCATTGCCATAATGATTTGGGGATGGCGACGGCGAATTCGCTGGCCGGGGTGCTGAACGGGGCGCGGCAGATTGAGGTGACGATCAACGGGATTGGGGAGCGGGCTGGCAACACGTCGCTGGAAGAGGTGGTGATGGCGATGTATACCCGGCCGCAGGTGTTTGATGTGGAAACGAGCATTGACACAACGCAGTTGATGCGAACGAGCCACATGGTTAGCACCTATACGGGGATGTTGGTGCAGGCGAACAAGGCGATTGTGGGGGCAAATGCGTTTGCCCATGAGGCGGGGATTCACCAGGATGGGATGCTGAAGAACCAGGAGACGTATGAGATTATGCGGCCGGAGACAGTTGGGCTTCATGCGTCGCGGCTGGTGCTGGGTAAGCATTCGGGTCGCCATGCGTTTCGGACGCGGCTGGAGGAGATGGGGTATGATAACTTGGAGCCGGATGAGGTGCAGGCGGCGTTTAAGCGGTTTAAGCGGGTGGCCGACAAGAAGAAGGTGGTGACGGACGCGGATATTGAGGCGTTGATTGCGGATGAGATTTACCAGCCGCCGGAAATTTGGAAGCTGAACCAGATTCAGGTGTCGTGTGGTGACCAGAGTATTCCGACGGCTTCGGTGAGTTTGACGGGGCCGGATGGGGTGGAACACCGGGATGCGGCGCTGGGTACGGGGCCGGTGGATGCGGTGTATCAGGCGATTAGTCGGATTATCGGCCGTTCGGGGCGTTTGATTGAGTTTGCCATTAACGCGGTGACGGAGGGGCTGGACGCGGTGGCGGAGGCGACGATTCGGATTGAGCCGGAAAATGGGGATGCGTATCGGGTGAACCCGCAGACGAATCAGGCGATTGTGCGTTCGTTTAGTGGGCATGGGGCCAGTACGGATATTGTGGTGGCGAGTGCGCGGGCGTATTTGAGTGCGCTGAATAAGATGATGGCGGCTGAGGGGGAGGAGAGTAGTGCAGTGATGCAGAAGGGTTAGGAATGCGGGGTAATCGGTAATCAGTAATCAGTAATCGGTGAATAGTCGAGGTTCAACTGATTACTGATTACTGGTTACTGGTTACTGATTACTGGTTACTGAAAATGGCTCAATTTTATTCTGAATTAAATGATAAGCTGCGGGATTTTATTGGGGAGCAGAAGATTTTTTTTACGGCGAGTGCGCCGGAGGTGGGGCGGATTAATTTGTCGCCGAAGGGAATGGATTCGTTTCGCTGTTTGAGCAACCAACGGGTGGCGTATTTGAATTTGACGGGGAGTGGGAATGAGACGGCGGCGCATTTGGCGGAAAACGGCCGTTTAACGATCATGTTTTGTGGGTTTGAGAAACGGCCGTTAATCCTCCGCCTCTACGGAACCGGCCGCGCCGTTCATTGGCGCGATGCCGAATGGGATGAGCTGTTTGCGCTTTTCCCCGACGAACCGGGCGCACGCCAAATCATCGTCATGGAGATTGAAAGCGTGCAAACCTCCTGTGGCTTTGCTGTCCCATTTTTTGATTACCAGGGGGAACGCGAAACCCTGCGAAAACATGCCGAAAGCCTTGGCCCGGACGGCATCCAGGATTACTGGGAAAAGCACAACGTCGTGAGTATTGATGGGCTGCCAACAAAGCTGTTTTCATAGCTTGATAAAACTACGGAAATCCCGTAATATGCAATATAGCAGTAATAATCATGGAATTCGAGTGGGATGATTACAAAGAGCAAAGTAACTACAGCAAGCATCGAATTCGCTTCCGCCAGATTATCCCAGCTTTCTTTGATCCACGTAGACTTGAATATGAGGATCCAGAGCAATCGGAAGAACGTATTCGCCTCATAGGACAAGTGCATGGACGTGTCGTGTTTGTTGTATATACATGGAGAGGTGAAAACGTTCGGATCATCTCGGCAAGAAAGGCGACAAAAGATGAACAAGAAAAATATAACGCGGGTTAAAGCAACAGCAGCAGAACGATTCAATGACGCAGACTGGGCAGCATTTGACACACTCTCTGACGAAGAGGTGGTTGCACAGGCTAAGAATGACCCCGATGCCCAACCATCTTCGGCTGCAGAATTGCAACAGTTTCAGCGTGCCGTCAATGTAAAAACAATCCGCAAGCAGCTTGCCATGACACAAGAAGAATTTGCCCATGCCTTCCAACTTTCGCTGGCGACTTTACGTGACTGGGAGCAAGCACGAACGCAGCCCGACCAAGCAGCTCGCACGCTTTTAAAGATCATTGCCCACAATCCAGATTTGGTACGTGAAGCACTGAGTCAATATCCATTAGCTGATTAAGAGGGTTATTGGTTATTTGTTAATCGTTATTGAAACGTGCTTTAGCCAATAACAAATAACCCAATAACAAATAACCATGAACATAGATTTCAGCCAAGCTCGTGCCGAAACGCCCGGCTGCGAAAATGTGCTGCACTTTAATAATGCGGGGTCGTCGCTGATGCCGCAGTCTGTGCTGGATAGCATGGTGGCATATTTGCGTCTGGAGGCGATGATTGGGGGGTATGAGGCGGCGGGGAAGACGACGGCTCTGGAGACGGTTTATGACCGCATTGCCGAACTGCTGAATTGCCAGCGGGATGAGGTGGCGCTGATTGAAAACGCGACGCGAGCGTGGGATATGGCGTTTTACAGCATTCCGTTCCGGCCGGGCGACCGGATTTTGACGGATTATGCGGCGTATGCCAGCAGTTATATTGCTTTTTTGCAGGTGCAGCGGCGGTTTGGGGTGGAGATAACGGCCGTTTCCAACGACCACCACGGCCAAATCTCCATCGAAGCCCTGCGCCAGCAAATGGACGACCGCGTAAAGCTGATTGCCATCACCCACCAACCCACCAACGGCGGGCTGGTGAACCCGGCAGCAGAGGTGGGCAAAGTAGCGCGGGAGGCAGGCGTGCTGTATTTGCTGGATGCGTGCCAAACGGTGGGGCAGATGCCGCTGGATGTGGACGCAGTTGGCTGCGATATGCTATCAGCGACGGGGCGTAAATTTTTGCGCGGGCCACGCGGCACAGGCTTTTTATATGTGCGGCAGGCTGTTTTGGAGCAACTGGAGCCGCCGTTTCTGGATTTGCACGCGGCGAAATGGACGGCGCGAGATGCGTATGAGCTGCTGCCGAATGCGCGGCGGTTTGAAAATTGGGAGCGGAATTTTGCGGGAATTGTGGGGTTGGAAACGGCCGTTTCCTACGCCCTGCACTGGGGACTGGACAACATTTGGCAGCGCACCCACACCCTGGCCGCCCAGCTTCGTCAGCAGCTCAACGCCATTCCCGGCGTGGCCACCCACGACCTGGGCGCGGTAAAAGGGGGCATTGTGACGTTTACGGTGGATGACATGGCGGCCGAGGATATTAAGAGAATTTTGGCAGCGCAGAAGATAAATGTCACGACCTCAACTGTTTTTTCAACGCGGCTGGATATGGAGGCGCGCCATTTGCCAACGCTGGTGCGGGCTTCGGTGCATTATTACAACAGTGAGGATGAGGTTGCGCGGTTTTGTAGCGCAATTGAGGGTATGATCAAATAAAGAAAATGGCAACGCGGACCACAGCCCAAATTCGAGCGACGTGTTTTCAAAAACACAATAACAAAAAATCCGTGATTATCCGCTTCAATCCGCGTCATCCGCGATGCCATTTCGGGAAA
>WBZL01000958.1_pt1 | contig 31727 bp, 23 predicted proteins | sample 5204291 | NCBI WGS metagenome assembly WBZL01 (sample SAMN12344345, study PRJNA552823) | activated sludge metagenome | biome: Activated sludge suspended growth; feature: Nitrification reactor; material: Wastewater; isolation source: activated sludge from nitrification reactor of wastewater...
CGGCGACCACCGTGGCCATGGCGCCGACGTCGAGCGGCGGCACGACCACCCCGGCATCGGGCTCACCGACCCGGTGCAGGAGCTCGGGCACCCCGCCCTGGTCGAAGGCGACCACCGGGACGCCGGCCTGCGCCGCCTCCAGCGCCACCAGCGGGAACGGGTCCTCGCGCGAGGTCAGGGCGAGCACGTCGGCAGCGGCCAGCACCGGGGCCACGTCCGGGCGCTCCCCCACGAGGTGCACCCGGTCGCCGAGACCGCGTGCGGCGACGTCGAAGGCGGTCTCGTCCCACGCCCCGCGCCCGGGCGCTCCCCCGGCCCACACGAGGTGCACGTCCGGCACCCGCTCGACGAGCGCGGCGGCGAGGGCCACGAAGAGGTCGGGGCCCTTGCGCCAGATCACGTCGCCCACCATGGCCACGACCGGCGCGCCGGCGGGCAGGCCCAGCTCGCGACGCCCCGCGTCCGCGTCGGCCCCGGACGGCGACGCCGGTGCCGCAGCCACGAAGCCGTGGTGCACCGCCACGCGGTCCCGGGCGATGCCGTGCCCTTCCACGAGGTTGTCCGCGACCGCCTGCGACACGGCCACGTACCGGTCGGCCCGCCCGAGCAGCGGGGCGTCGGCCGGCGCCAGCGAGCGCCGCAGGGCCAGCTCCAGCTCGTGGACGTGGCCCAGCACGGGCACGCCGTCGGCGCCCAGGTGGGGCAGGGCCGCGAAGGCCGGCACCCCGTTCAGGTAGACGGCGTCCGGGCGGGCGCGCCCCCGCAGGCCGAGGGCGACCCTGCCGCGCTCCACGAGCCGGCCGACCGCACCCAGCCCGACCTCGCCCGCGCCGACGGCCACGGTCTCGGCCAGCGAGCGCCCCGCACCCGGCGCCAGCACCCGCGTGGGGGCCACGCGCCGCAGGTCGTCGACCAGTGGCCCGCCCCGCCAGCAGAGCACCTCGGGCTCGACCGCACCCTGCTCGGTCAGCCACCGCAGGAAGCGGAGCAGCAGCAGCGGCGAGCCCGTGCGACTGGCCTCGTAGGTCACGAACAGCACCCGGGGGCGAGCGGTCGGGGCCATGGCGCGAGGACCCTAGTGGTGCGTCGTGGAATCAGGCCGGCGGGACGGGTCCGCTAGGGTTGCCGCTCCGCCGACCCCGGGAGCGAGATGGCCAACCGGACCGGGCCGCGCCACGCCATCGTGATCGCCGCCCACGCCGACGACGAGACCCTCGGCTGCGGGGGCACCATCGCCAAGCTCACCCGGCAGGGCTGGCGCGTGGACGTGGTGATCGTCTCCGACGGCGTGGTCACCGCCCGCGGCCTCGAGCAGGACAACCGCGAGGACGCCCGGGCCGCCTGCAAGCTGCTGGGCGTCGAGGAGCCCACCTTCCTCGGCTTCCCCGACCAGCGCCTCGACCAGGTGTCCATGGTGGAGCTGAGCAACGCCCTCGTCCCGCTGGCCGACGGCCCCGACCTCGTGCTCACCCACGGCACCGCCGACCTGAACCGCGACCACCGCCTCATCGCCGAGGCGGTGAAGATCGCCTGGCGGCCCCAGGACCGGGCGGTGTCGATCCTCGAGTTCGAGATCCCCGCCTCCGCCTACTGGAACGGGCAGGTGTTCGCACCGAACTACTTCGTCGACATCACCGACACCCTCGACGCCAAGCTCGCCGCCCTCTCCGCCTACACGACCGAGGCCAAGGCCGCGCCGCACCCCCGCTCGCCCGAGGGCGTGGCCACGCTCGCCCACCACCACGGCGGCCACGCCGCGACCGGCGCCGCCGAGGCCTTCCGCGTCCTGCGCGCGTTCGAGGGCCAGCTGCCCTGAGCGGCGCCCGGCTCAGCCGGGCACGAGCACGTACACGCCGCCGCTGATCGACGTGACGTAGACGCGGCCGTCGCCACCCGAGTCCACCGACACGATCTGGGACTCGTCGATGGTGGCGAGGGTAAACTCCTCGTAGCCGCCGTCGGAGGCGTCGCGCAGCCCCAGCAGGGCCTTGGAGCAGAGGTCGGTGAACAGGTAGTTCCCGGCGAGCTCGCTGAATTCGACGCCCCGGTACACGGTGCCCCCGATGACCGCGCAGCGGCCCTGCTCGTGGTCGTACTCGTAGCTCGGGGGCGTGGGCGGCAGGCGGGTCGGCGAGGGCTGCTCGTCGGCGTAGTACTCCTCGCTGCCGGCGTACTGCGGCCACCCGAGGTTGATGTCCTTGCCGTAGGCCTCGTCGATGCCGAGGCGGTTGACCTCCTCGAGGGCCTCCTCGCCCACGTCGGCGACCCACAGGTCGTTCGTCTCGGGGTCGACGTGGAGCCGGAACGGGTTGCGCATGCCCATCGTCCAGAGCTCGGGGATGGCGTCGGGCCCGTCCACGGTGTTGCCCTCGGGCACGGTGTACCCGCCGCCGACCGGATCGGGGTCGATGCGCAGGACCTTCCCGTAGTAGCTCGAGGAGTCCGGCGCCTGGAACGCGCCCGCACCGCCGTCGCCGGTGCCCACGTAGAGGTGCCCGTCGAGGCTGAAGGCCAGGGACCCGCCGATGTGGTTGTTGGGCGGCCCCGGCGGTCGGTCGACCGTGAGGATCTCGACGGCCGGGCCGGCCGTGGCGCCGTCCTCGCTCATGGCGTGGGCGGTGAGCACCTGGTCGTGGGCCTTGTCGATGTACCCCAGGTACAGGTAGGCGCCGTCCGGCGAGAAGGTCAGGGCCACGAGGCCCTCGAGGCCGGCCTGGGCGCTCACCTCGCCGGAGACGTCGACGACGGGCTCGGGGGCGACGGTGTACGAGCCGTCGTCGCCGGGCACGAGGCGCACCACCTGGCCGCCGAGCTGGGTGACGTAGAGGTCGTCGGCTCCGGGTCGCGGCGCGAGCTGGGTCGGCGCCTCGAGGCGGGCGATCTCCTGGAGGGCGTAGGGCGGGGGCGCCTCGGCGGTGAGGGCGTCGACCTCCGAGCGGGGCAGCACCACCAGGTCGCTGCCGGCGGTGTCCCGGCCGACGACGACGACCACGGCGGCGGCCAGCAGCGTCAGCACCGCCCCGCCGACCGCCACCAGGAGCGGCGCCGTGCGTGAGCGAGGGTCGGCGGGCATCGAGGCGGCAGCCTAGACGGCAGGGGTCCGCGTGGATCAGCGGGCCGCGGCCCGGCCCCGACGGCGCGGCAGCCCCAGCAGGGTGCGCCGCGCGGGTCGTCCGGCACCGTCGGCGACGTCCCCGGGCGCGGGGGCGGCCGGCGCCGCGGCGGGGGGAGGTGGCGCCAGCCGGTCGATGGTGGCGGCCCAGGCCGGGAAGGCGTCGGCGAACCGCTCGCCGCGCACCTCGTCCCGGTGCCGGGTGATCTCCGCGCCGCGCCGCCACTCCTCGTCGTCGCCCGGCCGGGCGCCCCGCAGGAACTCGACGACCTCCGCCACCTGGGCGGCCACCGGCGGCGGGCAGGCCCCGGGCCGGTCGAGCAGCTCGGTGCGGAGGCGGTCCTCGACCGCCTCCTTGAGCGCGTCCGGGAGGACCTGGATGCAGTAGTGGCGGGGGTAGTGGACGAGGTTGAGGTTCAGGTGGACCGGGGCGAGGGAGGGATCGCCGGTGAGCCACCCCACGATCTCGGGCAGGTACCAGACGTTGAACGGGCTGACCGAGCAGTTGATGCCCACGTGCAGCCGGTCCGTGGTCATGGCCGCGTACCGGCGCACGATCGGCTCGGTGTCGGCCCAGCGACCCGGCGCCCGCTCGTACTCGAAGCGGGGCCCGACGTCGTCGATGCTGAGGGTCACCGCCACCGCCCCGAAGGCGGGGAGCAGGGCCAGGATGCGCTCGTCGACGACGGTGGCGTTGGTGGTCAGCAGCAGGGTGAGCCGTTCGGGGCGGCCCTCCGCGACGACGAGCTCCAGCAGCTCCCGGTTCTCCTTGGAGAGCATGGGCTCGCCGCCGGTGAGCTCCAGGTGGTCGAGGTGGGGCAGCCACCGACGGAACACCGCGAGGTTGGTGGGGTCGCCCGTGATCTTGTTCGCCCGGAAGTAGTCCTTGTTCTCGACCAGGTAGGGGTCGGCGTGCTCCCCCGCCACCGAGAGCTCCTCGCGCAGCCACAGCGAGGAGGCCACGGGGCCGCAGATGCGGCACTTCAGGTTGCACGCGTTCGTCAGCTTCAGGTCGAGCGCCACGGGGTGGTCGGGCGTGAGGTCGTCGTAGTCGGGCGCCGCGTGGATGCCCCGGTCGCGCACGTAGGTCTGGCGGAAGCTCGGGATGCCCGCGGCCTCCTCGTTCCAGCACGACGAGCACTCGGCCGGGCGCACCCCGGCGCGGAAGTCCCGCCGCAGCTGCTGCATGGCCGCGCCGTTCCACACCTCGTCGAGATCGCCGTCGCGGAGGTTGGCGAGCGGGTAGGCGCTGTCGGGGGACGGCTGGGCGAACTTGCAGCAGGGCCGGGTCGAGCCGTTGACGTCCGTGGACAGGTTGAGCCACGGCAGGGGGCAGATGCTCTCGGGGACGGCGCCGGCGGGCGGGAGGGGGCTCCCTTCGGGCGACGTCATCGGGGCCAGTGTGTCAGGCCGGCCCGGCCGAGCGGTCGGCGCCGCCGTGGTCGCGGGCGGCGAGGACCCAGACGTGGTCGCCGTCGGCCTCGGGCGCCAGCCACGCCCGCACCTCGGTGGCGCCGAAGCGGAGGCGGCGCTCCTCGACGCCGTCCGGGTGCACCACGAGCGCGGTGTCGTCCACCGGCCCGAGTGCGCCGCGGAGCGCCTCGGTGAACGCGCGCGTGGGGCCGCCCACGAGGCCGCGCAGGTCGGCCCCGAAGACGTCGTCCGCACGGGGCTCGACCGCCTGCACGAGCTGGGCGCCGTCGGCGTGGATCCGGTGCACGCCCCGCCCGTCGGCCCACGCCGCGGCCCGCTCCCCGGCGGCCCACGCCGCGTCCGTCGGGCCCGTCGTGGCCCGCTCCGCGACGAGGCCGTCCACCCGTGCGAGGGCCGCCTCCCAGGCACCCCGGTTGCGCCCCAGGGCCGGCGCCCGCGTGACCGCCTCGGCGTGCAGCGCCCGCGCCACCGCCTCGAGCTCGGCGGTGGGCAGGCCGTGGAGGCCGAGGTGGGGCGGGTTGGTGAGCGTGCTGACCCCCACGAGGGCGTCGAGGCGGTCGCCCCAGGCGAGCACCTCGCCGAGCTCGCGCCAGTTCCCGCGCTGGAGGCAGAAGGTCAGGGAGAACCCGCCGCCGTTGCCCCGGGCCGCGGCCCGGTAGCGGTCGATGTTGCGGACGAGCTCGTCGTGGCGGACGCCGACCCGGATGGACGCCACCGTCTCGGCCCGGAAGCCGTCCACCGAGATCGAGACGTCGATCGGGAGGGCACCGAGGAGCCGCTCCACGCGTGGCGACCACTGCGTGCCGTTGGTGGTCACGTAGACGTCGGGCGTCAGCCCGAGCTCGACGAGGCGGTCGAGGACGCGCAGGGGCTCGGCGCCGAGGAAGGGCTCGCCCCCGAGGAGGAACACCCGCCGCAGGTGGGGCAGGAAGGCGTCGAGGTCGGCGAAGAAGGCGTCGTCGTAGACGGGCGGCAGCGGGGGCCGGCCCTCGCGGTGGACCCGGATGGCCGACGAGAGCTCGCCGTTGCACATGACGCACTGGAGGTTGCAGGCGTTGGACAGCGCCAGCTCGAGCTGCACCGGGTAGGCGGGGTCGAGGTCGGAGGTCGTCGCCGCCGGCCCGGCGGGCACCACCGCGCCCAGCGGGTCGAACCGCCGGCGCTCGGCGCTGGCCCCGGCACCCCGGGCCACCTCGGCGGCGCAGAGCTCGCAGCCGAGGCCCAGGTCCCCGGCGGCCAGCCGCTCGCGCAGGCGTCGGGCGGGCTCGCCCCGCCAGACGTCGGCCAGGCGCTCGTGGCGGAGGTCGCCGAGGGGGTGCCAGGTGTTGGCGCAGCACGCGGTGACCCGACCCACCGGGTCGAGGTAGAGGGAGGCGAAGGGCGCCAGGCAGGCGGGGCCGGTGGAGCGCCCGCCGGGCCCGCCCCCGTCACGCCGGCGCAGGTCGACCGGCTGCTCAGCCACGGCCGCGCACCGCCACCGGGGCGTCCCGCCGGTCGGGCCGGTCGTAGTACCGGTCGGCGGCGACGTGCACGGTGGCCCCGCCGCCGTCGTCGCCGAGGACCACCATGCGCAGCACGGCGCCCACCGCGCCGCGGACGGGCGGGCCGTCGGTGGCCAGCAGCGTGCGGTCGACCACCCCCGGCTCGTCGTCGCGCTCGAGCACGTGCAGCGCCCGTCCCGCCGCCGCCTCGCACCCACGCACCACGTCGTCGACGTGGGCGCCGACCGCGGCGGTGGGGTCCAGGCCGGCGAGCGCGCCACCGACGCCCTCCACGGCGGCGCCGGCCACCCGACCGTCGGCGCCGAGGACGAGGCGGGCGACCGGGCCGCCGGCGGCCCACCGGTGCAGGCGGGCCACGGCCCGCTCCCCCCCCGCCACGGCCGCCGGGCCCGAGGGTCGCTCGACGAGCGGGCCGTCCACCGGCGCGGGCTGGCGCAGGGTCGGGGCCACGCCGGCCCGACGCTCGGCCAGGGTCCGCCGGACCTGCTCGACCTCGACGTCCCACGCGTGGCGGTTGCGCCCCAGCTCGCGCTCCCAGCGGGGCGCCTCGCCCTCCCACGCGGCGAGGACCCCGGCCAGGGCGTCGGCGTCGAGGTCGTGGAGGCAGTGGCCCGGCTCGCTGACGCTGATGACCCGGACGTCGGCGTCCCAGCCGTCGGCGAAGGCGAGGAAGGGACCGAGCTCCTGCCAGTTGTGGGGCGTCAGGCAGAAGTTGAACCCGAACGCGGTGCCCACCCGGCGGGTGTGCTCGCGGAACCGGCGGGCGTGCTCGAGCGCCTCGGCGAGGTCGAGGTTGCGCCGGATGGCCTCGACCGTCGCCGGGGTGAGGCCGTCCAGCGAGACGGTGACGTCGAAGGCCAGGGCGCCGAGGACCGCCTCCACCCGGGCGTCGTAGCGGGTGGCGTTCGTGACCACGGCCGCGCGCACGCCGGGGTTGACCACCGCGAGGCGGTCCCAGATGCGGTAGTTCTCCGCGATCAGGAAGGGCTCGCCCCCGAGGAAGCTGGCCTGGACCAGGCCGGGGAGCCACTCGTCGAGCTGGGCGAAGAACTCCTCCCCGTAGGCCGCCGGCAGCGGCGGCCGGCCCTCGCGGGCCCGGATCCGCGAGCTCAGCTCGCCGTTGCACATCACGCACTCGAGGTTGCAGCGGTTGCTGAGCGCGAAGGTCATGCGGCTCGGGCGCACCGGGGACGGCCCCGGCACCGGGAAGGCGTCGTAGAGCCGGGCGATGGTCTGGTCGTTGCCGTGCTCGTCCGCCCACCGGCAGCTGTTGCAGCCGAGGCTCAGGTCGCCGGCGCCGAGCGCGGCCCGCAGCGCCTGCGCCCGTGGCCCGGCCCAGATCTCCGCGAGCGAGGCGTCGGCCACGTGGCCGAGCGGGTACAGCTGGTTCGCACAGCAGGTGTACGCGTTGCCGGCCGGGTCGAGCTCCATCGACACGAACGGGGCGTGGCAGGCCGGGGCGCTCACGGACCGTCCGTCCCGGGCGCCACGGAGAAGAAGAGCGACGACCCGTCGGCCTCGCCGGGTGGGTCGGCCAGGTAGGGCGTGGCCAGCACGTGGACCACCCGCCCGTCGGCGAGGTGGACCTCGCTCAGCTCGACGCCCTCGAGGATCACCCGCTGCTCCACCCGGGCCACCCCGCCGAGGTGGGCGTCCACCACCGCCCGGATGTCGCGGTGGTGGCGGCCGAGCAGCGCCGCCGGCGGGATCCCGAGCACGCCGCGGTCGTCGACGTGGTGCACGACCCCGTCGGGGTCGAGGTCGACCCGTGCCGCCTCGGGTCGGAGGTACCGCTCGCACGCCTGGCGTGCCTCGGCGCGTGCGGCGACGTGCTCGGCCCCGACCGCCGACAGCTCGCCGAGGCGCCACTGCTCGGTCACGGCCCGGGCCGCCAGCGCGTACGCGAGCCGGCGGATCTCGGGGCCGCGGAGGGCCACCAGGTGGGCGCGCAGGCCGGCCAGCGCGTCGTCCCACATCGGCCGGTTCTGGCCCAACGCCGGGGCGACCTCGCGATCGCGCTCCTCGAGCGCGGCCACGACCGCGGCCAGCTCGGCCGCACCGAGGTGGTGCAGGGAGAGGTCCGCGGGCGCCATGACCACGTTCACGGTCCCGTCGATCTCCAGCGCATCGGCCAGGAGGAAGAAGTCGGCGAGCTCGTGCCAGTTCACGGTCATGAGGCAGAACGTCGTGCTCACCCACGTGCCCCGACGGCGCCCCCACTCGCAGAACCGGTCGAGGTTGGCCCGCACCACCTCCCAGCTCGAGCCCCGGCGGATCGACTCGTAGGTGCCGGCGGTGGCGGCGTCGAGCGACACCGACACGTCGACGGGCAGCATCGACAGGATGCGCTCGACCCGCGGCGTCCACTGGGTGCCGTTGGTCGTCAGGTGGCAGCGGGTCGTGAGGCCCTGCTCGACGAGCAGCTCCATCACCCGGAGGGTCTCCGAGGCCAGGAAGGGCTCGCCGCCGTAGAGCTTCACCCGCTCGAGGTGGGGCAGGAACGGGACGAGCTGCTCGAAGAACCCGTCGTCGTACACGGCGGGCAGCGGGGGCCGGCCCTCGACCTGCGAGCGGATCGACGACGACCACTCGCCGTTGCACATGACGCAGCGCAGGTTGCAGGTGTTGGTGATCGAGAGCTCGAGCTGGCGGGGCCAGGGCGGGTCGTCGCCGTCGACCGCGAAGCCCTCGAACCACCGTGCGTAGGCCAGGTCGGGGCGGCCGTCCTCCACGGCGGGAGCGCAGAACCCGCAGCCGAGGCCGAGGTCGCCGGCGTCGATCGCCCGACGCAACCGGGTCGCCACCGCGCCCCGCCAGATGTCCACCAGCGGCGCCTCGGTCACGTTGCCGAGCGGGAAGGTGTCGTTCATGCAGCACGCCCGCACGTCGCCGTGCTGGTCGAGGTACATCGAGGTGAACGGCGCCCGGCACAGCCGGCCGTCGCCGCCGGCGGCACGGGCCGTGCCGGCGGTCTCGGGGGCCGGGGCGCCACGGCGGGACGGCCGCCGCACCTGCAGGGGCAGCGACCGGCGCACGGGGCGAGGCTACCGGAGGGCCGGGGTCCCGCCTCGGCCGGTGGCGGCCGGGTCCTAGCCTGTCGCCGTGGACCTGCCGGCGGTGCTCTTCCTCGGCCATGGCGCCGACCGCACCGGGCCCCCGATGTTCCTCGCCCACCTGCAGCGGTGGCTCGCCGCGAACGACGACCTGGCCTTCGCCACCGTGTTGACCCGCGGCGGCCCCCTGCTCGACGTCTACCGGCGTCGGGGCGAGGTCCGGGTGCTCGACGCCCGCTGGAGCACGCCTCGCATCGCCCAGCAGGGCCTCGCCCGGCTGGGGCTCGACGGCGCGTCGACCTCGGTGCGCCGCCTCCGCGACCGGACCCACCTGCGCGGCTGGGGTGCGGTCCCGCTCGTGTACCTGAACACCGCCTCGCCCGCCACGTTGCGGGTGCTCGCCCAGGTGCCGTCCTCCGCCACCGTCGTCGCCCACGTGCACGAGCTCGAGGTCGCGCTGCGCTACCAGCTCGACCCGGCCGAGCGCGCCCTGCTGCTCGAGCGGCCCACCTGCTTCTTCGCCGCCTCGCAGGCGGTGGCCGACAACCTCGTGGACCGCCACGGCGTCGACCCCGCGCGCGTCGAGGTGCACCACGAGTTCGTCGAGCCGGTGGCCCCCGTCGCGAGCGCCGACCGGCCCGCCGCCCGACGGGCACTCGGGCTCGATCCCGACGCCTTCCTGGTCGTCGGCTCCGGGATGACCGAGTGGCGCAAGGGCCCCGACCTGTTCGTGGGCCTGGCCGCCGAGCTGCGCGCCGCGGTGGACCGCCCCGTCCAGCTTGTGTGGGTGGGCGGCGCCACCGCCGGCCCGACGTGGTGGCCCCTGGACCACGAGGCCCGCCACCGCGGCGTGGCCGACGTCGTGCGCTTCGTGGGGTCCCAGGACGACCCCGGCGCCTGGTTCCGCGTCGCCGACGCGTTCGCCCTGACCTCCCGGGAGGACGCCTTCCCGCTCGCCGCCCTGGAGGCGGCCTCGGCGGAGGTCCCGCTCGTCACCTTCGACACCGGTGGGATGGTCGAGCTGGTCGGCGCGGCCGGCGCGGGCGCGGTCGTGCCCTACCCCGACCTGGCCGGGATGGCGGCGGTGCTGGCGGGCTGGGCGACGGACGAGGCGGCGCGCCGGCAGGCGGCCGCCACCCTGGCGGCCCACGTGCGGGCGCACCACCTCGTCGAGGTCGCCGCGCCCCGCCTGGCGGCCCGGCTCCACGAGCTACGGGCGTGATCGCCGACGGCCGCCACGTCGTGGTCGTGGTCGACGCGGTGCGCGAGGAGCCGGAGCGCCACGAGCACCAGCAGCTGCTCGACGGCCTGCGGGCCGACGGTGCCACGTTCTCGGTGATCGTGTGGGACCGGGGGCGCTCGGTCCTCGACCTCGGCGCCCTCGGCCCCGTGGCCGACGTCGAGGACCTCAACCGCTGGCGCCTGCCCATCGGCCTCGCCAAGGTCGCCCCCCTGCGGCCGGTGGCCCGCGCCCTGCGCCACGCCCGCATGCGCCGGTGGTGGCACCGGGCGACCGCGCCGGCCTCGGTGCTGGTGCTCGGCACCATCCGGCCCGAGCTCCGCCACTACCTGCCGCCCGGCCTGCCCGTGGGGGCCGTCGTCGGCGCCCGTGCCCCCGAGCCGTGGGAGTCCTGGGAGGCGACGGTGGCGGCCGCCGACGCCATCGTGGCCCTCGACGACGAGAGCGCCGAGCGGTGCCGTGCGGCCGACCCGGACGCGCCGGTGCGGCTGCTCCCCCAACTCGGCCCCCGGTGGCGCTGGCGGGTGGCGACGCGGTCCGCGCCGACGCCCGCCCCCCTCCCCGACCCGGCGGAGGCGGCCCTCGTGGTGGGCCTCGGTCCCGTGGACTGGGACGGTGGCCCGGACCTGTTCCTCGCCACCCTCGGCCGCCTCCCGGCGAGCGTCGGCGGTCGCACCGTCGTCGGGGCCTGGCTCGGCGACCTGCCCGACGGGCCCAGCGGCTTCCCCTACCGGTTCGACGCCGAGCGCCTCGGCCTCGCCGACCGCCTGCACTGGCTGGGCCAGCGGGCCGACTGGTCCGAGGTCGTCCGGCGAGCCGACGCCGTCGTCCTCACCGCCCGCCGGCCCGTGGCCCTGCCCTTCGACCCGATCGTCGACGGCTTCACCGACGACGCCACCCGCCTCGGCCTCGCCTTCGACGCCGAGCGCCACCGGCTGGCGGCGCTGGCCGCGCTGCTGGAGGTCCCCGTCGTCCGCGTCGCCACCCCGGGCGCAGACGAGACCACGGCCGGGGTCGGCGCCGTGGTGCCCTACCCCGACACCGCCGCGCTCGCCGACGCCGTGGCGACCCTGCTGGCCGACCCGCCGCGCCGTCGGGTGGACGAGGCCGTCGCCGCGCTGCTCGGCGTCGCCGCCCCGGCGGGGGCCCGATGAGCGGCCCGAGGGTCGCGCTGGTGGTGCACGAGGCCCGGCGCTCCGGGCCGCCGCTGTACGCCCTCGGCGTGGTCGGTTGGCTGGCCGAGCACACCGACCTCGACCTCGCCGTGGTGCTGCTCGAGGACGGGCCGCTGCGGGCGGCGTTCGCCACCCTGGTCCCCACCGAGGTCTGGCAGCCGGGGTCCCCGGCGGCGACGGGCCTGCTGGCCGGCGCCGATCTCGTCTACGTGAACACCGCGGTGAGCGCCCGCGCCCTGCGGGCCGAGGGCCTCCGGCCGCCGATCGTGGTGACCCACGTCCACGAGCTCGAGGTGGGCCTGCGCTACTGGCTCCCCGCCGAGGACCACGACTGGATGGTGGCGCACACCGACCGGTTCCTCGTCGGCCCCGACGTGGCCGCCGAGAACCTGGTTCGGAACCACGGCGTGCCGCGGGCCAAGATCGGCCGGGTGCCCTACTTCGTCCCGCCCGGCGACGCCGCTGCAGATCCCGCCGCGGTCCGGGCCGTGCTGGGCGCGGGGCCCGACACCGTGCTGATCGGCGCGTGCGGGGCGCGGGAGTGGCGCAAGGCACCCGACCTGTTCGCCCACGTCGCCCACGAGGCCGTCCGCCGGGCCCCCGGCCGGGACCTGCGCTTCGTGTGGGTGGGCTCGGCGCCGCCGACCGCGCCGCACTGGGACGAGGCCGCCGACCTCGCGCTGCTCGGCCTGGGTGACCGCCTGCGCTACGTCGAGGACCAGGTCGCCATCGACGCGTGGCTCGGTGCGCTGGACGTCTACGCGCTGACCTCCCGGGAGGACGACTTCCCCCTCGCCTGCCTCACCGCCGCCTCGCACGGCGTCCCGGTCGTCACCTTCGACGGCGGGGGCATGGCCGACTTCGTGGCCGCCTCCGGCGGCGGGCGGGTGGTGCCGTACCCGGAGGTCGAGGCCCTCGCGGCCGAGGTCGTGGCCCTCGCCGGCGACCCCGACCAGCGGGCGCGGCTCGGCGCTGCCGCCCGCGCCGAGGTGGAGGCCCACCACCGCCTCGAGCACGGCGCCACCCGGGTGGCCGAGGAGCTGGGCACGCTGCTCGCCGCGGGGCCGCGGCGATGAGCGCCCGCCGCGGGAGCACGGGGCGGGGCCGCGTGCTGTTCCTCTCCCACGCCGCGGAGCGGACCGGCCCGCCCATGATCCTGCTCGTGCTGGCCCGCTGGCTCCGCGAGCACACCGACCTCGACTTCGGCATCGTGTTCCAACAGGGGGGCGAGCTCGAGGACGAGTTCCGCGCCCTCGCCCCCGTCTGGATCCTCGACGAGTGGGACCCGCCCCGCGCCGCCGTGGTGCTCGACTCGCTGGCCTGGAAGCTCGGCCTCGAGCGCCACGCCCCCCGCATCCGCGCCGCCGCGCTGCGCTGGCGGATGCGCTCGGTGCGGGGCTTCGACGTGGTGTACGTGAACACCTGCGGCAGCGTGCGACCGCTGCGCTACCTCGGCCTCGACGACCCCGTGGTGCTCACCCACGTGCACGAGCTGTCGGTGGGCCTCGACTTCCACCTGCCGCCCGAGGACCGCGAGCTGCTGCGCGAGGTGACCCGCCACTACCTGGTCGTGTCGGACGCCGTCGCCGCCGAGACCGAGCGCGTGTTCGGCGCCCGGCCCGACCAGATCACCCGGGAGTACGGCTTCGTCGCCCTGCCCCCGGAGGAGGCGCCACCGGGCGAGACCGCGGCCCTGCGGGCGTCGCTCGGCATCCCGGAGGGCGCGCCGATCGTCGGCGCCGCCGGCCTCACCCACTGGCGCAAGGCGCCCGACCTGTTCGTGCAGGTCGCCCGCCTGATGGGCGACCGCCACCCGGGCCCGGCGCCCCACTTCGTGTGGGTGGGCGGCGAGACCGCCGGCCCCGAGCTCGAGCCGATCCGCTACGACGTGGCCCACGCCGGCCTCGGCGACCGCGTGCACTTCCTCGGCCACCACGCCGACCCCCTCCCCTGGTTCCGGCTCTTCGACGTGCTGGTGCTGCCCGCCCGCGAGGACGCCTTCCCGCTCGTGTGCCTGGAGGCCGCCTCGATCGGGGTGCCCATCGTGTGCTTCGACAACGGCGGGATGCCCGAGTTCGTGGGCGACGGCGAGCGGGGCTTCGTGGTGCCCTACCCCGACCTGCACGCCATGGCCGACCGCACCCTCGAGCTGCTCGCCGACCCCGACCTGCGGGCCCGCCTGGGCGCCGCCGCGGCCGCCAAGGCCCGGGCCGAGAACGGGCCCGACGCCGGCGCCGCCGCTATCCACCGGGAGCTCCAGCGGTGGACGTAGGCGTGGAGGTCGGCGTGGACGTCGGCGTGCGGCGCATCGTGTTCGTGACCCGCGACGGCGCGGTCGGGGCCAGCCAGGTCTTCCTCCTCTACCTGCTGCGGTGGCTCCACGAGCACACCGAGGTCGAGGCCGAGGTGCTGTCCTGGTTCGACGGGCCGCTCCTCGACCAGGCCGCCGAGGTCGCGCCGGTCCGCGTGCTCGACGAGCTGAACGAGTGGCGGCCCGCCCGGTTCTTCGAGGTCCTCGGCGTCCAGCGGGTCGCCCAGGTGCTGAAGAGCGCCCGCCTGCGCTGGTGGCTCCTGCGGCGCCGGTCCGGTGGCCTGCTCTACCTGAACGGGCTCGAGGCGGCGCGCGTCCTGGGGTTCGCCGCCGGGACGCCGCGGGCGGTCGTGCACGTCCACGACCTCGCCGAGCTCGACGGGGACCGGGTGAGCGACGCGGACCGGTCCCTCGTCGCCGCCCGCGCCGACACCTTCGTGGCCGCCTCCGACGAGATCGCCGACGCGCTCCACGAGCGGCTCGGGGTCGCCCGCAGCCGCATCGTCCGCCACGACTACGTCATCGCCGCCGGGGTGGAGGGCCCGCTCGTCTCGCTGCACCCGCCGTCGCGCGCCGACCTGGGCATCGCCGACGACGAGGTGGTGGTCGGGGGCACGGGGAGCGCCGACTGGTGGGCCGAGCCCGAGCAGTTCGTGCTGTTCGCGTGGGCCCTGCGCCGGCGCCTGCCCCAGGCCCGCCTCCGCTTCCTCTGGATCGCCGAGGACCCCGACGAGCGGGTGCTCTGGCCCTTCCACCACGACCTGCGCAACGCCGGGGTCGACGACGTCACCACCGTGGTGAGCGGGCCGACGCCGTTCGACTACCTGCGCTCGATGGACGTGCTGGTGCTCTCGGCACGCCACGAGCCCGCCGAGCTGCTGGTGTTCGAGGCGGTCGGCGCCGGGGTGGCGGTGGTCCGCACCGACAACCTGCTGCGCGACGCCCCGGCCGGCCTGACCGCCACGCCCGTCCCCTACCTCGACGTGGACGCGCTGGCCGACGCCGTCGGCGGGCTCGTCACCGATCCCGCGGCTCGCGCCGCCGTCGTCGCCCGTGGACGCGAGGCGGCGTCGGGCCACCACGACGTCAGCGTGGGCGCACCCCGGCTGTTCGCGGCCCTCCGGCGCCACCGCTGACCCCACCGGGCGACCCGTAGACTCCGGCCATCGCCGCCCGCCGCCTCTCCGCCCTCCTCAGCCGTCGCCGCCCCGAGGCCGCCCCGGTCGAGCCACCCGGCGACGAGCCGACCCCGATCGAGCGCTGGCAGGCCTCGCGCGAGACGCCCTTCCGCGAGAGCGTCTGCAACGCCCCGCTGACCAACCTCTACTTCACCGTCGACGGCCAGGTCGCGCCCTGCTGGCTGCACTTCACCCCCGAGACGCCGCGCTGGTCCCCGGACACGTCGATCGCCGACATCTGGAACGGTCCGCTGTTCACGGCGCTGCGGGCCGCCCACCGCGAGCACCGGTACCCCGAGGCCTGCGGGGTGTGCGAGCACAACGTCGAGACCGGCAACCTGCCCCTCGCCGCGGCCTACGACAACGACCACCCGATCGGCGAGTGGCCGACGATGCTCGAGCTCGAGCTGTCCAACCTGTGCAACCTCGAGTGCGTCATGTGCTCGGGCCAGCTCTCGTCGAAGATCCGCCGCAACCGCGACCACCTGCCGCCGCTCGTGAGCCCCTACGACGACACCTTCGTCGACCAGGTGGCCGAGCTGCTCCCCCACCTGCGGGAGCTGCGCTTCAACGGCGGCGAGCCGCTGATGCAGCCGATCGTGCACAAGATCGCCGACCGCTGCGCCGAGATCCGCCCCGACCTCAAGATCACCATCGCCACCAACGGGACCATCATCAACGACAAGGCCCGGCGGATGATGGAGCGCTGCAACGTGCACGTGAACATCTCCATCGACTCGCTGATCCCCGAGCGCTACGCCGAGATCCGGGTCAACGGCGACCTCGCGGAGGTGCTCGCCAACTTCGAGGCGTACCGGGGCTACTGCCAGGCCGGCGGGCGGAACCTCGCCGTGATGGTCAACCCCATGCGGGTGAACTGGGACGAGATGGCCGACTTCGTCTGGTTCGCCAGCGAGCGCAACGTCTTCCTCTGGTTCAACACCATCCGGTACCCCGAGCACCTCGCCCTGCACAACCTCACCGCCGAGGAGCTGGGCCACATCCACGACACCCTCGCGGCGAAGCCGCTGCCCGAGCCCGCCGACGGGCCTGCGGGCGACGCCTGCCGGGGCAACCGCGAGGTGTTCGAGCGCTTCGCGCACACCCAGGTGGCCACCTGGCGCGACGAGGCCGCGGCGCGGGGCGACTCCGGCGCCGGCGTCCCCGTGCGCATCTCCCCGCCGCCCCGCCCGACCCCGCCCTGACGGGCGCCGGGCTCAGCCCGCGTCGACCGCGGCCAGCGCCGTGGCGTCGGGCGTGGCGATCAGCATGCGGCCGAGCCCGGGGGCGAACACGGTGCGGAACCGCACGCGCCGGTCGCCGACCACGAGCACGCTGTCGGTCTCGAACAGGAGGCCCTCGCCCCCCGAACGGTCCCCGACCTCGGCCACCTCGACGACCCCGAGGCCGTCGGAGGCGACGAGGCGGAGCTCGGCCACGTCGGTGCCCACCCACCGCTCGGGCGCGAGGGGGGCGGCCCAGCCGGGCGCGGTGACCCCGGTGACGAGCGGCCCGTCCGTGGCCACCTCGATCCACCCGTCCGACGACCAGCCGCGCAGCGCCTGCTCGGCCGTGGCGAGCAGCGCCCCGGCGCGGCGGCGCCGGTCGGCCAGGTCGCGCTCGTCGGCCCCCGTCCGCGCCCGGCGGATGCGGTCGAGGCGGGTCTCGGTGGGATCACCAGCGGCGAGCAGGTCGCGCTGCTGGCGGAGCAGGGCCACGACGGCCGACCAGCGCTCGCGGTTGCGGCCGAGGGCGCCGGCCCGCCACCCGTCCTCGGCCTCCAGCGCGGCGACGATCGGGTCGAGGGCCGCGAGGTCGAGCGTGAACAGGCTGTGGTCGGCCGGCTCGTGCACCGGGATCACGTTGGCGTCGAGGTCGAGCGCGTCCGCCTGCGCGAAGAAGGCCCCCACCTCGTGCCAGTTGGCGCGCAGCAGGCAGTAGTTCAGGTGGACGTACGCGCCCGTCTCCGCGGCGACGGCCAGGATCCGGTCGCGCACGGTGACGACCCGCTCGTAGCGGGCGCCGACGCGGACGGCCTCGTAGGTCTCGGCGGTGGCGCCGTCGATCGACAGGGCCACGTGCATGCGCAGGTCCCGGAGGTAGCGCTCGACGGCGTCGCTCCACACGGTGACGTTCGTGGTGACGCGCACGACGGGACGGTTCGTCGCGGCCAGCAGGAGGTCGAGCACGCGGCGCGCCTCGGGGGCGAGGAACGGCTCGCCGCCGAGGAAGGACACGACCTCGGCGTGCTCGAGGAACGGCGGGAGCTGGGCGAAGAAGTCCTCGCCGTAGGCCGCGGGCAGCGGCGGCCGCCCCTCGCGCCGGGCGCGGATGGTGGACGAGTTCTCCCCGTTGCACTGCACGCAGGCGAGGTTGCAGCGGTTCGACAGGGTGAACTCGAGCTGTCGGGGCCACGCGGGATCGGTGTCGCCCGAGGCGAACTGGTCGAACGCGACCGCCGGCGTCGCGCCCCGCTGGCCGAGCCCGTGCTCGACCTCGCAGCCCTCGCAACCCGTGGGGTAGTCGCCCCTGGCCAGCGCCGCGGCCATGGCGCGCCGGGCGTCCCCGGACCAGATCTCGGCGAGGGACTGCTCCGCGACCGCGCCGTAGGAGTACCGCCCGTTCTGGCAGCACGCGTGGACGTGGCCCACGAGGCCGAAGTGCATGGCCACCGCCGGCGCCAGGCACGTCGGCACGCCGGGTCGGGGATCGGGCGCGCTCACCGGGCCCTCCCCGCCGCCGGTCGCACGGCCACCGCGGTGCCCGCGGGCGCCCAGGCCGGCGGCGTGGTGGAGAGGGCGGCCACGGTGACCGAGCCCGTGCCCCCGCCGGGGAGCGCGCCGGCGAAGCCGTAGCCCGCCAGGTAGGTGGCGTTCCCCTCGTCGTCGTGGTGCACCACGCGCCGCAGCACGCCACCTCCCACGACCTCGGTGTCGAGCGGGTGCACCTGCTCGCCGTGGCGTCGGGCGAGCGCATGGGTCACCTCGGCGAAGGGGCGGCCCTCGCACTCGGCGGCGGACAGACCGAGGAACCCGCCGTCGCCCACGGCCACCACTCGGTCGTCGGCGTCGCAGTAGAGCACCGAGACGGGGCCATCCGGCAGGGCGGCGCGGACGACGGCCTCGCCGTCGTCCACCGAGGGGCCCGGCCCGTCCGGGCCCCGGAGGTCGTCGGGCAGCGACGCGGCGCGGCTGTCGAGGAGGTAGAGCGACCGGGCCGACACCCCGCCCCGCTCGTCGTCCCGGCGCCGATCGGCCAGCCAGCCGCGCACCCGGGCCCGCTCGGCGTCCCAGACCGGCCGGTTGCGCCCGAGGGCCAGGCCGAGGACGTCGTCGCGGGCGTCGAGTGCGTCCGCGATCGCGGCGAGCTCGTGCCAGTTCGACCGGAGCAGGCAGTAGGACAGTCGCAGCTCGGTGCCGCGCTCGCGGGCGTAGCCGGCGAAGCGCTCGACGTTGCGCACGACCTCGCGGTGCGAGGCGCCCACCCGGATCGACTCGACCGTGGCCGCGGTGGCCCCGTCGATCGACACGGTGACCGACACCGGGAAGCGCTCGAGCACGGCCTCCACCCGGTCGTTCCAGACGGTGCCGTTCGTGACCACCGAGCAGGGCGTGCGCAGCCCGAGCGCGGCCAGGAGGTCCCAGACGCGGAAGGACTCGGCGGTGAGGAAGGGCTCGCCCCCCAGGAAGCCCGCCCGCTCCAGGTGGGGCAGGAAGGGCGCGAGCCCCTCGAAGAAGGCGTCGTCGTAGACCCGGGGCAGCGGCGGGCGGCGCTCGCGACGCGACCGGATCCGCGACGACAGCTCGCCGGTGCACATCACGCACTCGAGGTTGCACGTGTTGCTGAGGGCGAAGTCGATCTGGGTCGGCCACGCGGGCTCGGGACCGTCGACCCGGGCGCCGTCGAACTCGACGGCGAAGGCGGGCGGCCCGTCGGCGGCGGCCACCTGCCAGGCGCAGAAGCTGCAGCCCCGGCCCAGGTCGTAGCCCGCCAGGCCGGAACGCAGCGCCTGGGCGCGTGGGCCGCGCCAGATGTCGAGGAGGGACTCCTCGGCCACCGACCCCAGCACGTAGGTCGACACGCAGCAGGTCGTCACCCGCCCGACCGTGTGGAGGTACAGGGAGCTGAACGGGGCGTAGCAGGCCGCCGGGAACGGCTGGTGGCCGATCTCGCGGCGCTCGTCGTGGCGCCGGCGCTCCGCATCGTCCACGACCCCACCTCCTCGCTCTCGCCGTCGCGTCGGCCGGGCCGGCAGGCCCCCGCCGAGGACGGTACCCGGCGGCGGCCGGAGCGGCGACGCCGGTCCCTACACTGGCGCGCCGGTGGACGCCCGAGCGAGGAGGTCGCGGTGAGGCCCGACCAGGTGGCGGCACTCGACCGGACGCGCGACCTCCGGGGCAAGGCGGTGCGCTCGGCCTGCTACGCCCCCTTCACCTCGCTGTACCTGGACCCGCACGGCGACGTCCTCGCGTGCTGCCAGAACACCGAGCACCCCCTCGGCAACGTCGGCCGCCAGCGCCTGCCCGAGATCTGGCACGGCGCCCGGGCCGAGGCCCTCCGCCAGGCGCTGGAGGGCTACGACCTCGGTCGAGGGTGCCGCTTCTGCGCGTGGCAGGTCGACGACGGCCTCCCCGAGTCGACCTACCTCCACAGCTTCGAGGGCCTCGCGGTCACCGAGCGCCGCCCGGCGTGGCCCCGCCGCCTCGAGCTGGCGCTGAGCAACACGTGCAACCTCGAGTGCGTGATGTGCAACGGCGAGTGGTCCTCCACCATCCGCGCCCGCCGGGAGGGCCGCGCCCCGCTGCCCAAGGCCTACGGCGACGAGTTCTTCGACGACCTGCGCCCCTTCCTGCACCACCTCGACGAGGCCCGGTTCCTCGGTGGCGAGCCGTTCCTCGCCGCCGAGACCCTCCGGGTCATGGACCTCATGGTCGACGAGGGCGTCGAGGTCCCGTGCCACCTGACCACCAACGGCACCCAGTGGAACGACCGGGTCGAGCGCATCCTCGACCGCCTGCCGGTGTCGCTGGCGGTCTCGCTCGACGGCGTCACCCGCGAGACCGTCGAGTCCATCCGCGTGGGCGCCTCGTACGACCGCCTCATGGCGAACCTGGCCCGCTACCGGGCCTACACCGCCGAGCGCGGCACCAGCCTCGACCTGACCTTCTGCCTCATGCGCCGGAACTGGCACGAGTTCGGCGCGTACCTGCAGTTCGCGGACGAGTGGGGCTGTCGGGTGTTCGTCAACACCGTGATCCACCCCCGCCACAGCCTGTACCACCTGCCCCTGGCGGACTTCGACGAGGTCGTCGCCGCGCTCGAGGCCGAGGACGCCACGCGGCGCGACGCGCTCACCACCAACCGCCAGCTGTGGATCGACGAGCTCGACCGCCTCCGCACCTGGAGCGAGCGCGCCCGGGCCGAGCAGTCGGCCACGCCGGTGGACCAGCCGTACCGCTCCATCACCCCCCGGGCCGTCTACTTCCAGCAGCAGGAGCCGGCGCCGGTGCCCCTCACGCTCAAGGCCGCCGACCGGGCCGTCGCGCTCACCGAGGCCGAGGCGGTGGCGCGGGCCCGTCGGCACATGCCACCGTGCGAGGTGTCGGTCGTGCGCTGCGACGCCGACGACCTCGTGGTCGAGGTCGCCACCGGCGACGCGGCGAGCTTCCTCGGCGTGCCCGCCGAGCGCTGCGTCGGCCGACCGTTCCCCGAGCTCGCGGCGGCGCTGAGCGAGCGCTTCGGCGACCACGTCCGGGCCCTGCGCGACGAGGTCGTCGACGGCGTCTCGATCCGCCACGTGGTGTACCGCGACCTCGATGGCCGCCCCACCTACGTGCGGGTGTGCTCGTACGCGCTGGTGGACGACGGCGCGGTCACCGGCTCGGTGGCGGCGGCCGCCTGGACCGAGGACGCTCCGGCCTGGGCGGCCGAGGACGCCTGAGCGCCGCGACCGACGCCTCAGGCGCGGACGCGGCCCACCAGCACGACGGTCGACCCGCCGACGTGCACCGAGACCGAGTGGACCCGCACGGCGCGGACGCCGTCGTGCACCGTGAACTCGACGCCGAACAGCTCCGCCTCGTCGGCGACCGGCTCGGGCCGGATCGGGGCCCCGACGTGGTTCCCGACGGCGTCGAGCAGGCGATCCTGCTCGACCCCGACGCACCCGTCGAGGCCCAGGAACGCGGCCCAGGCAGGGACGTCGACCTCGGCGATCCGACGCCCGCGCACGACCAGGCGGGCGGGAGGTCCACCACCCTGCTCGGCGAGGACGACCGTGAGCCGGTCCAGCTCGGCCTCGGCTCGCCGACGGGACCGGCGTGGTCGAGCGACGACGACGGGGGTGCCGGCACGCTCGACGGTGGCGAGGTGGTCCGCGAGCTCGGCCACGGTCCGGTCCCACACCGCCCGGTTCCGGCCCAACCGGGCGGCGGGGCCCCGCTCCTCGGCGCGGAGCGCGGCCACGACCTCGCGGAGCGCCTCGGTCGGGAGGTCGAAGAGGCTGTGGCTGGCCGGCTGCTGCACGCGTGCGACGTAGACGGGGACGTCGAGCCGGTCGGCCTCGATGAGGAACGGCAGGAGCTCCGCCCAGTTCTGCGGCATCACGCAGAAGTTGAGCTTGAAGTCGCTGCCGTAGCTGCGGGTCGCGGCGAGGAAGCGGTCACGGTTCGCCAGCAGGACGTCGGGGTCCGCGCCGACCCGCAGCGACGCGATGGTCTCCGGGCGCACGCCGTCGATGGACACCGACACGCCCATCCGCAAGGCGCGCAGGTAGTGCTCGACCCGCTCGTCCCAGACGGTGCCGTTCGTGGTCACCCAGACCGGCGGCGGATGCTCGAGCCCGAGCAGGAGGTCCCAGGCCCGTCGCGCCTCGCGGGCGAGGAAGGGCTCGCCCCCGATGAAGGTCGCGGCCCGGAGGTGGGGGACGAACTCCGCCAACTCGGCGAAGAACGCGTCGTCGTAGGGCGAGTCGAGGGGCGGGCGGTGCTCGCGCTGCGCCCGGATCGCCGACGAGAGCTCGCCGTTGCACTGCTGGCACTGCAGGTTGCAGGTGTTCGACAGCGCGAGCTCGAGGTGCACGGGCCAGGTCAGGCTGTCGGTCAGGGGGAAGTGGTCGTAGTCCGCGGCGAGGCTCTGCTCGCGTCGGCCCGCCGCGATCGGCTCGGCGCAGCCGTGGCACCCGAGGGAGAGGTCGTCGGCGGCGAGGGCAGACCGGAGGGCGTCCGCCCGCTCGCCCCACCAGATGTCCGTCAGCGAGTCCTCGCCGATCCGGCCCAGCTCGTGGTCCTCGTTGACGCAGCAGGCCTGCACCACACCCCCCGGTGCGAGCCGCAGGGTCACCCACGGGGCACGGCACGAGGCGACCTCCCGCGGCGCGGGCACCGCCCGCCGGTCCCGGGTCACCCGAGCGCCCGCTCCACCTCGGGCCACAGGCGGGCCGCCACCAGCGCCGCGCCCCGCTCGTTGGTGAGCACGCCGTCGAGGTAGACGTCCGCGCCCACGTCGTCGAGGGTGGCGCTCAGGTCGAGCACCGGTGCCGGCCCCGTGTCCGGATCGGCCACGACGCGGCGGTACGCGCCGCCGTCGCCGGGCACGCCCGTCGAGGCCTGCCACGCGAACACGATCGGCACGTCGTGCTCGCCCGCGACGAAGGTGGCCAGGTCCACGCTGCGGGCGTGGAGGTCGGCGACCCGGCCCGCCAGGCCCGTGCCCTCGGCGCCCGCGACGCCCTCGAACCCGACGAGGTGCTGGAACCCGACGAGGCCCTGGAGTCCGTCGACCAGGCGGTTCACCACGCTCGTCTCCCGGTAGGAGTCCCACCAGTCCTGGGCCTGCTCCCGGGCGCTGTCGCGGCCGGTCAGCGCCTCGGTGACGCCGTCGACGTTGTAGTGCGTCGGGTCCGTGCTCGCCCGCTCGAGCTGGACGGCCACGTCGTCGGCGCCGTCGTACACCACGACCAGGTCCGGCGCGGCGCGGACGGCCAGCTCCTGCTCGAGCAGGAGGGCCGACTGCCAGCTCGTGTAGCCGGGCTGGCCCAGGTTGACCACCCGGATCGGCGTGCCCGCCGCCTCGGCCAGGCGCGCGACCTCCGAGGGGATGGTGTGGTCGTCGCGTTGGCCCTCGCCCCACAGCGCGGCCCCGCCCAGGAACCAGACCTCGGGGGCGTCCGCCGCCGGGCCGGCGGGCTCGTACGAACGGCGCACCGGCCCCTCGACGTCCACGTACCGGCCGTCGGTGGGCGCGACGCGGCTGAGCAGGAAGGGGTGGAACCCGTACTCGAGCTCTCGCACCTCGTCCCAGTACTCGCGGGCCCACGGGTCGCCGGCCATGGCGGGCGAGGCCGCCAGCTCCGCCGCGGACTGCTCGGAGACGGCGGCGGCCGCGGGCTGGTCGTGGGTGCCGAACCACTCGTCCCAGAGCCAGCCGAGCCCGTAGTTGAGCGCCACCACGATCACCACCCACCCGACCACCCGGACCGAGAGGTAGGCGACCCGCACGACACGGCTGGGCGGGTGCGCCTCGGGCGCGAAGGGCCGGCGGGCCACCGGCACCGTGGGCAGCCGGCGCCCGGACCAACGGCCGGACGCACCGCTCCCCCGCTCGAGGAGCGGATCCCGCCGGACGAGCCGGGCGAGGAGCCACAAGGGGGCGAACACCACGAGCTCGACCAGGCCGAGCAGCACGACGGTCAGCACGTGGCCGACGGCCCGGCCCACGGCCGCGAGCGCCCGTTCCACCGCGTGCGCCACCCCCGGCCGGACCCGCCCCAGCACGAGCAGCACCAGCGCGACGACCACGACGAGGCCCGCGGCCACGGGGAGCCCGACCGCCCACAGGACGGCGGCGACGACGAAGGGGGCCACCACCGGGACCACCCGGGCGGCACGACCGGGTGGCGTCGCCGCGGGCGCCGACACCTCCTGCCAGGTCACGGCGCCGCCCCGTCCAGGCGCGCCGCGACGGTGGGCCACAGCGCCTCGGCCACGAGCCTCGCGCCGAGCTCGTTGGTGTGGACCCCGTCGAGGTACACGGGCGCCGGCGGGTCGTCGAGCACCCGGCTGACGTCGATGCCGCCGCCGACGCGGGCGACGCGGGCGCCGAGCTCGTCGTAGGGCGCCCACCGGTCGGCGGGCTGCCAGAACACCGCTGTCGGCACGCCGTGCCCATCCGCCACGTGGGCCAGCATCGCCATCGTGCGCCGGTACACGGCGTCCGCGTGGTCGACCGCGACCGCCATCTCCTCCGGCGGGGGCGTGTAGAAGGTCGGCTCCCCGTCGTCGGCAGCCGCCGGCGCCACCAGCCCGAGGGAGCCGACCGCACGACCGAGGCGGGTGAGCACGCTCGTCTGGCGGTACTCCTGGACGACCGACGGCTCGACCGTGGACGCCACCTGCCCGGGCAGCACCGGGGCGCGCGCGAACGCGTCGGCGGTCACACCGAGCTGGAACACCGTCGGCTGCTCGGAGAGGTTCTCGGGCGCCTCGGTCTGGGTCGAGAGCTCGTTGAAGCCGTGGTAGAAGACCGCGAGGTCGGGGGCCCCGCGGCGCTCGACCTCCTGCTCGAACACGAGCAGCTCCTGCAGCGCCGTGTAGCCCCGCACGCCGTAGTTGACGACCCGCACCGGCCGGCCGGCGGCCTCGGCGAGCCGGGCCACCTCCGACGGGATGGTGTGGCCGTCGCGCTGACCCTCGCCCCACAGCGCGGAGCCCCCGAAGAACCAGACCTCGGGGGCGCCGGCAGGCAGGTCCTCGGGCACGTAGGAGCCGCGTCTCCCGTCCACCGAGCTGACGTACCGCCCGCGGACGGGACGCTCGCGCGGTCCGATGTACGGGACGTAGGTGAAGTCCAGGGTCTCGAGCTCCGCGAAGTACCGGTCCGCCCACGGCGCGTCGGCGAGGGCCGGCAGGTCGACCCGCGGGTCCTCGGCGGGCGGCAGGTCCTGCGTGGCCAGGGGGCGGACGGACGACACCGGCGGCGGGTCGTCGCCCCACAGCCGGTCCCCTGCCGCGCCGACCAGCCAGTCCAGGGCCACGAGCAGCACGAGGCCGCCGACCACTGCGGGCACGCCCCGCCACAGCCCCCGCGCCACCCGGCGGGCGGCGCCGGCGCCCGCGGCGGCGCCCCGGCCGGGCCGCGGGGCGTGCCGGGGGGTGTGCCGGGGGGTGGGTCGGAGCGCCAGGACCTGCACGGCGACGAGCACGCCGAGGCCGGCGACGACGGTTGCGGCGAGGACGGTCACGAGCCCGGGTCCCCTGCCAGCGCGGGGCCCACGTGGGCCCACAGGGCCTCGGCCACGACGCGGGCACCGAGCTCGTTCGTGTGGAGGCCGTCGATGTACACGGGTGCCGGCGGGTCCTCGAGGGCATCGGACACGTCGATCGACCCCTCGACCCGGCCCACCCGGCGGGTCAGCTCGGCGTACGGGTCCGGGGGCAGGACGCCCGACCCGTCGGGGCCGGCCGGCTGGGGACCGGGCTGCCAGAACACGAGGGCGGGCACGCCGGCCTCGTCGGCCTCGTGGCGGAGGAGCCGGACGCTGCGCCGGTAGATCCGGTCGGACGCGTCGAGGGCCCGCCGCAGCTCCTCGGGACCCGCCCGGTACGGGGCGTCGTCGTCGGCGGCGGCCGGCGGCACCACGCCCGCGAGCAGCCGGTTCACGACCCCGGCGCGCCGGTAGGCGTCGAGCAGCGAGGGCTCGGTCGGCGGTCGCTGCCCGGGGAGGGGTGGCGCACGGTGGAAGGCGTCCGTGTACACGTCGAGCTGGTACACCGACGGCTGCACGCCGAGGTTCTCCGGCGACTCCAGCAGCGAGTAGAGCTCGTTGGCGCCGTGGTAGAAGACCGCGAGGTCGGGGTCGGGCCGCCGGGCCAGCTCCTGCTCGAAGAGGAGGAACTCCTGGAAGGCGGTGTAGCCCCGCTCGCCGAAGTTGACGACGCGGACGGGTCGCCCTGCCGCCTCGGCCAGCCGGGCCACCTCGGAGGGGATGGTGTGGTCGTCGCGCTGGCCCTCGCCCCAGAGGGTGGACCCGCCGAAGAACCAGATCTCGGGGAGGTCACGGCGAGCGGCCGCCGCCGGCTCGTAGGAGCGACGGATGCCGTCGACCGAGGTGATGTACCGCCCACGCACGGGCTGCTCGCGCGGCCCGATCACGGGCACGTAGGTCATCGGCACCGCAGCCAGCTCGGCGAAGTACCGGTCGGCCCACGCCGCGCCGGCGTAGGCGGGTGCGTCGGCGCGCTCGTCCTCGTTGGGCGGGAGGTCCTCGTCCGCCAGGTCGAGGGGGTCGGTCGATCCGTCCGGGGCACCGGTGACCCGGTCGACGACCACCCCGAGGCCCCAGTCGACGACGACGGTCACCGTGGCCAGGCCGACGAGGGCCGGCACGAGCCCGAACGCGACCGCGACGAGGCGCGAACCCGCCGCCCGTCCCCCGACACGGTCGTCCGACGCTCCGGCCAACCGGGCGGCGAGGCCGGGGGCGCCCCGCCAGAGGAGGGCGACCTGCGCGAGCACCAGCGCCGCCAGGAGGCCGAGGACCGCCCCGCCGGCCAGGGTCGCGACCACGACCACCGGTGCCGCCGGCAGGGCCAGCCAGGCGCGGGAGCGCGTCCCTGCTCGCTCCGGTGCCGGCATCGCCGGAACGTTAGCGAGCACCGGCCGAGGGCCGACCGCGGCCCGCCGCCCGCCACGGCGGGGCTCAGGCCGGCACGGGACCGGCCCGCCCGCCGTCCCAGTAGTAGGTGTCGGCGGCCACCAGGGTGGCCACGCCGCCCTCGGCCGTCGGCACCGACGAGAGCCGCACGAGCAGGCCGGCCTTGTCCCGGAGTGCCGACGGCGCGAGCAGCAGGGTCTGGTCCACCTCGCGGTCCGCGATCCACTCGTCCACCACCCAGACGTGGGGGCCGACCGCCTCGGCGAGCGCCTGCAGCGCCGTGGCGAAGTCGAGTCCGAGCAGCTCGGGAAGCGGCCCGGCGCCCGCAGGCAGGACCGCACCGAGGTCGGCGGCCACCACCCGGTCGCCGGCGTCGGTGACCACCTCGCCGACGGTGCCGCTCGTGGACCACGCCGCCAGGGCCGCCCGCCGGTCGGTCCCCGGAGAGACGGCCAGCTCCCGGGCCGCACCACGCGTGACGCGGGCGTGAGCGACCGTGCCGGGCCCGGGCGGCTCCCAGAGCCGCAGGGTGCGGGGCGCCGAGCGCTGGCGCAGCTCCGCCTCGAGCCACCCGACGAGCTTGACGCCGGCCTCGCGGTTGATCGGCAGGGCCAGGTCGAGCTCGGCCACCTGGCGTTCGAGCACCACGGTGACCGCGGTGAGCTCGGGGGTCGGGAGGCGCTGCAACCCGTGGGCGGGGTCGAGCACCAGCTGCGGGTGGGCCTCCACGCCGAGCCCGTCGGCGAGGGCGAGGAGGTCGGCGAGCTCGCGCCAGTTGTGCTGGAGCACGCAGAAGCTGAGGTCGAGGCGGGTGCCTCGCTCGCGGGCGTAGGCGGCGAAGCGCTCCAGGTTGGCCAGCGCCGCCGCGTGGTCGGTCCCGACCCGCACCGCCTCGTTGGTGGCCGCGGTCGCCCCGTCCATCGAGAAGGTGACCTGCATCGGGATCGCGTCGAGCACGGCCTCGACCCGGTCGTTCCACACGGTGCCGTTGGTGGTCACCTGCACCTCGAGGTCGAGGCCCATCGCCACGATCAGGTCCCAGATGCGGAAGTGCTCGCGGACGAGGAAGGGCTCGCCGCCCCGGAACTCGGCCCGGCGCAGGTGGGGGAGGAACTCGGCGAGCTCGTCGAAGAAGCGGTCGCCGTAGGCGGGCTCGAGCCGGGGGCGGCCCTCGAGGGTGCGCAGCCGCGACGACAGGTTCCCGCCGCACATGACGCAGGCGAGGTTGCAGGTGTTGTGCAGGCCGAAGGCCATGAGCTCGGGCCAGGCGACGTCGCGTGGCGCCGGGTTGCGGCGGTAGTAGGCGAGGTCGGGCTCGCCGGTGCCGAGGCCGAGCCGGTGCCGGCACGAGCCGCACCCGAGGCCGAAGTCGTGGCGGACCATCGCCGCCCGCAGCGCCTGTGCCCGAGGCCCGTCCCAGATCTGCCGGAGGGTCTCGAAGCGCACGTTCCCGAGGGGGTGGGCGGCGTTGACGCAACAGGCGTGGACGTTGCCCTCGGGGGCGAAGTCCATGACCATCCACGGCGCCGGGCACAGCGCGTCGTCGAGCGCGGCGGGGGGCCCCGGCTCGGGGACGACGGCCATGCGGCGCAGGCTACCGACGCGCCCGACGCGCCACGGCCGCCGGACGAGGCCCGCGGGGGCGGCCGGTACCCTCCGTCGCGTGGATCGGCGCCCCGTACTGCGCGACGCGGTCGCCGACGCGGCCCTGCTCGGCGACGGGTGGACCACGTTGCCGTTCCTGTCGGCGTCCGAGGTGCGGCGACTGCTCGACGCCTACGCCGCCCTGGTGCCCCGCGACGAGACCGGGGTGCAGCTCGACGTCGTGCGACCGGACCGCGGCCTCGTCCGGCGCCTCTCGGACGAGATCCACGCCGTGGTCGCCCCCCACGTGGCGGCCGCCTTCACGGACCACGAACCCGTCCTCACGGCGTTCATCGTCAAACACCCCGGTCCCGGCACGGACTTCTACCTGCACCGGGACGTGCCGGTGAACGACGAGCGCACCACCCGCTGCTTCACCGCCTGGATCCCGCTCGTCGACGTGGGCGCCGACCTGGGCAACGGCGGCCTCGGGGTCGTGCCCGGCAGCGAGGCGCTGCCGTCCGGGCACCACGGCTTCGACGCCACCGCGCTCGCCGCGCCCTTCGACGCAGCGCTGCGCGCCCACCTGCACCCGGTCGACCTGGCCGCCGGCCACGCCCTCGTCTACGACGCACGCGTGCTGCACGCGTCGGCCGAGAACCGGTCCGACGCCTCCCGGCCGGCCATCGGGTGCCTGCTCGGGCGGCGCTCCGAGCCGCTCGTCCACGTGGTGCCCACCGGCCGGCGCCACCGCCGTGTGTACGCCATCGACCGGGACTTCTTCGTCGACCACCACCCGGCGGAGGTCGTCGCCACCGGCATGCCCCCCGGCTACGAGCTCGTCGACGAGTTCGACGACGACGCGACCTGCCGCCCCGAGGACGTCGCCGCGATCGTGGGCGGGACGCCCCCGGTCGCGGCGGTGCCGGTGCCCGCCGACCTCGCCGATGCCGGCATCGGTGCGGCGGTCCTGGCCGACGAGCCATCGGGGATCCCGGTGCCCGACACCGACCTCGTGGTCGGAGCCGACGACCTGGGGCCGCTCGGAACGGCCGTGGCGGGCGCCGACGTCCGCCACCACCACGGCGGGGTCGGCCACCTCGCGCTGCGGGCCGGGGGCCGCACCCTCGCCCTCCCGCCGCCGGCGATCGCGCTGTCCGCGGAGCCCCGGCGCGGGCGTCCCGCCGGCCTCGACCTGCTGGCCCTCGACCCCGGGGCCCGGCTCGTGCTCGCGGTGCCCGACGAGCGGGGCCACCGGCGCGCCGTCGCCGTGCTCGACGCGCCCCAGGTGCGCGCCGGCGTCGGCGGTGCCGCCGGCGCCGCGATGCTCGTCCCGGGCCGGTCCGTGACCCTTCCCGCCGGCGCCCCCGTGACCCTCTGGAACGACGGCCCGGGACGGGCCGTGGTGCTCATCCGACATAGCGTGGAGCGCACCGCCCGCCGGCGAGGTCGTGGGCAAGGAGGATGATGTGAGCGCGCTCAAGCTGTTCCGCCGCCGCCAGGAGACGGCGCCGGCGGTCGACTGGCGGACCGTCGCCGCCGCCGACCTGGCCGCTCGTCCCCACCTGATCGCCGAGCTGCGTCGCCGGGAGTTCGACGGCCTCACCGTCGAGGGCGTCTTCCCCGCCGACGCCTGCGCCGCCGCCTGCGAGCGCCTGCAGGCCCACCTCGACCAGGGCACGCCGGTGGTGTTCGGCGTGACCCTCGGACGCCCGCTGCTCCAGGGCGGGATGTCGCCCGACACGTCCGAGCACCGCGCCGACGCCGCCCGCTGCGCGCCCATCTACCGCGAGCTGTTCGGCTTCGACCCGTACGAACGCCTCGGCGAGGTGTTGGCTCCGGCCCTCGACGGCCTGGCCTGGTCGGTCCCGACCGAGGACGGCGAGCCCTACAACCCCGGCAACATCCGCTACATGACACCCGGCGGCGGCGGCCTCGCCGCCCACGCGGGCAACGAGTTCCTCCTGACCAACGCGCCCGGGTCGGCCCGCCACCTCCTCGCCACCACCGATGCGATCGACCACATGAGCTACTTCGTGATGATGCAGCCCCCGCAGGAGGGCGGTGAGCTCTCCGTGTACGAGAAGCTGTGGGACGACCCCCGGGAGCGGGGCGAGGACGCCGCCGTCCCCCTGCTCAACGACCACGAGTTCGACGACCTGCGGTGCATCCGCGTCACGCCGGCGCCCGGCGACCTGATCATCTTCAACGCCGGCCGGCGCTGGCACCGCGTGGAGAAGGTGGAGGGCGACCTCGCCCGGGTCACCTACGGCGGCTTCGTGGCGCCGAGCACCGACGGCACCGCGCTGCACTGCTGGGCCTGATCAGACCACGGCCTGCTCGCGGGCCAGGGCCGCCACGCGGTCCGGCATCTCCCGGTGCGACGGGTGGTAGCGGTACTGGTGCTGGACGACTCGGTTGAGCACCGAGAGCGGGAACCGCAGGGGCATCACGGTCTCGACCATGAGCAGCACCCGGTCGTGGTCGCTGTCGTTCCAGACCTCGTGCATGACGTTCACGTCGAACAGGACGCTCTCGCCCTCGCGCCACTCGATGACCTCGTCGACGACGCGGATGCGGCAGTCACCGGGGTGTCCCGGGACGACGAGGGGCAACTGGTAGCGCAGGGCGCCCCGGTTGGGGTCGGCGTGGTCGCCGATGTGGCCGTGGGCCTCCAGCACGCTGAAGCCGACCGTCGTCATCTGGGGGCAGCGCGCCAGGGCGGCGACCGTCTCGGGGAAGTGGCGGGCCACCTCGTCGACCCACCGTCCGTTGGCCACGAGGATCAGCACCCGCCACACCCCCGCCTCGACGGGGGCGGCGTCGACCGCCTCCGGCGTGCCGGGCTCGAGGCCGGCGATCTCGGCGACGTGCGGTGGCGTCCCCACCCCCTCCCGGTAGCGCTCGTACTCGGCCAGGATGGAGGCCCGCGAACGCTCGAGGTCCTGGGCCCACGCCAGCGGGCCCGGGTCCCAGATCGCCGGCGGGCGACCGCCGAACCGGGAGATGAGCGCGTCGTTGAGGTCGAAGAGGGCCAGCACCGCGGCCCCGTGGGCGGTGACGGCAGCCCGTCGGAGACGGCTCCCGGACCGGGTCGAGACGGGCAGCAGGTGGCGGGAGCGAGCCAGGTAGTGCCGCCGTGCCACGGGCCCGCACGCTACCACCTGCCCTCCCACCGCCCCCCGGGGGCCCGGGGGCCATGCCACACTCCTGGCGTGCTCCGGTCCGGCGGGTGGTGGTCCCGCGCGACGCTCCTCGTGCTCGTCGCGCTGCTGGCGCTCGCCGGCTCGGCGTGCGGCCCCGGGGACGACGCCGCGACGGTCGACCGGGGCTCGTTCAGCGCCACGGTGCAGGAGCGATTCGCCATCGACGCGGACCGGGCGGCGTGCATCACCGACTACGTGTTCGAGGACTACGACCCCGGTGAGATCGAGGTGCTCGCCGACGACGGCGTGGCCGCGCTCCCCCAGGTGCGGTGGGGCCCG